>OGPV01000265.1_pt1 | contig 43039 bp, 51 predicted proteins | sample 1553001 | NCBI WGS metagenome assembly OGPV01 (sample SAMEA2580268, study PRJEB22360) | human gut metagenome | biome: human gut; feature: human-associated habitat; material: faeces | place: Denmark | collected 2008/2010
TTATTCCCGCTAACGGCGGCAAGGACCTGGGCGGGGGGGGGGGCGCCCGCCGATGTCGTACCTGGCCGCGGCCAGATGCGTCCCGATAAAGTGGCCGGCGTACTCTTCGAAGAACCAGTAGCGCACCCCCGGCTGGACGGCAAGCAGCCGCATCTGTAGCTTGTCGGCTTTGACGGGATTCCACATCAGGGGCACGTCCACCGACCAGTGCGGGGCGAAGGCCGCCTCGAAGGAGGCGTTCACCGTACCGGTCATAAGCATGGGTACGTTCACCCCCACGCCGAAGTATTGCGCCGAGGCGCGCTGCGGGCAGAGCGCACACAGGCAAAGGCCCGTAAACAGGAGCCAAAATCTTTTTTTCATATCGGATGGATGGACAGGTAAAAGAAAAAACCGCCGGGGATCGGCTCTCCCCGGCGGATCCGTGAACTACTGGCCCAGGTTGATGGTCTGGGTAACCGGGGTTTCCCAATCGGCCACGGTGATCGTGGCGCTCACGTCCTGGCCTGTCAGTCCGGCCAGCGACACCGCGACGCGGTAGTAGCCGTTGCGCAGGATCGTGCCGTTATCGGACGTGCCCTTGAGCTCCACCTCGTAGGTGATCGGCGTCTGGTCGCCGGTGGTCGAGAAGTCGCCGTCCTTGTCGTAGGTGGCCTCGAGGGTCAGCAGCACGCGGCTGCCGGCGGAGAGGGTTCCGTTTTCAAAGATATACAATAGATTATTGTATTTCCCAGATGCCTCCTGCGGGGTTTGCGTATGGGTGTAGGTCATGGTTCCGGGTGCGGCCGTGCCGCCGAAGTAGGGGGTCTGGGACGCCGCGCGGGAGAGGATGGCGGAGTTGACCTTTACCTTGCCCGGGTATTTGGAGGCGAAGTCGGCCGAAAGGGAGGATTGGACGGCGATCTTGGCCACGTCGCGTTTGAGCGTGATGGCCACGTCGGTGGCCTGTCCCACGGCGGCAACCGTCTTGGTCGCGGTGCCGCTCATCAGGAAACCGCCCGAACGTTTGGCGGCGGCGGAGACCTCGGCGAAGGTGCCGTTATAGAGGGCCGCGGAGGTTTCCTTGAGCGCCAGCAGGGCCGCCTTATCGGCGATGTCGCCTACTGTCGTGTTGGCGACGGCGTAGAACTCGACGCTCTTGCCGGCTGCGCTTCTGGGAAGGGCGAAAGTGGCCTTCTTGGCCGTAACCTCCGAGGGAGTGAAATTACGTCTTACCAGCAGGCTCCCATCGGGATTGAAACAGAAAAGAGAAACCGACGAGAGGGATTTCTCTCATACTTCGGTCGTGGACGAAGCGTCGAAGAAGGCGCGGCTCTGGGCAGAGTTTTCCTCGGCAACGAACGATACGGTAACGTCGCTCGTTTCCATCGGGACAGGAACCGGTTCCTGTTGTTCCTTGGCGCACGAGGCAAGCGCCAGTAATGCGGTCAGCGAAAAAAGAAATCTTTTCATAACGGTTAAAGAATTGAAATTTTATGCTGCATATGCAGCGGTGAATGATTACGGAACAAAATTATGCGTTAAAACAATATGTTTTCCGGTTTTCAAGGTCGTCGCATCCGGAACGCTGTTCTTTTTTTATCGACATCAAGCGATTTATTATACTGATATTTAATAAAATAACATTTTAAGGCATTCAAAAAAACGATAACTTCACCCGAAGTTATGCAACCTGGCATCGAAGCCTACATGACAGGAAATGGAAATGATATGTATTGATAGATATTCCGCAATCGGAATTATGTTAATGCCACCGGATGGGAAAATCCATCCGGTGGCATCGGCTACTTACTCATTCTGTTGATTCCCCTTTTTTTCCTGGAATTCGAACTTCAGAGCGTACTCTTCATCCAAGGACAAGGCCGCCAGGTACGGTTTTCCGCTTTTACGGCTTACGAATTTCAGGTGGGGCGTTCTTCCCCCGCCGAGTATGGTCAGCAACTCTTCATCGGTAAGTGTTCGTCCATTGATATTGCGAAACAGGAGCAAGGCGCAGTCTGGATCGCTGCACTTGGCAACTTTGGGATAGAGGCGCACCTGCCCGTCATGACACTTGGGACAAGGACAACTGACGTACTCCGGACGGGTTATCTGTACGGCAAGCAGCTCCGCGACGATCTGTCGGGTATAGATGTCGATGCTGCTGGTAAACGTCACCGGACGAATCTCCCCCAAGGCGATCTTCCCCAAAGCCAACTCCCACATACCTGTCATCTCCACATCGGCGATCCGCATCCGGTGAACGATATCATACACCTCCAACCCTTTGGCCGTCGGTACGAGCGACTTGCCCTGGCGCTCTACATAACGGCGAGCGATCAACAGCTCGATGATTCCGGCACGGGTAGCCGGTGTCCCGAGGCCGGAGGCTTTCATCGCCTCGCGCTGCGCTTCGTCGGCCAGTTCCCGTCCGGCACTCTCCATTGCCGCCAACAGCGATGCTTCGGTATAGAGTGGAGCGGGCTTGGTCTTTTTCTCCAAGATGCGAAGGTCCGCTACCGGAACCTGTTCCCCAATGGACAGCTCCGGCAGCGGCGACTCATCCTCTGCATCGGACTGCGCCGCCGATCCCTGCACAGCTCTTCAACCTGCCGTCCTGACCGTGATGCCCTTCCCCTGAAAGGGAACACCGCCACAGAAAAGCGAAATGATCGTAACAGATTTGACGCACTTACCGGAGAACGTCTCACACATACGCGTGGCAATCAGGTCATAAACTGCCTGCTCATCCTCGGGCAAAGCCTCCGGACGGTTTTCCGTAACGATCAATGCATGGTGGTCCGTGAGTTTGGTATCATCCACAGAGTGAGTGTTCAGAACACTATGTCTCAGGGAAATGGCACAAGCGCCCAATAAGGGGTGCGTCTCGAGCATAACCAACAGCGAAGGTATCTGTTCAAACACATCGTTCCCGATATAGCGGCACCCGGTACGCGGATAGGAGATCAATTGTTTCTCGTAAAGGCTTTGGGCAAGTGACAGGGTCTTATCGGCCGAGAATCCCAGGCGGACGTTGGCATCCCGCTGCAGGGTGGTCAGGTCGTATAACAAGGGAGCCTCTTGGGTAATCTCCCTGCATTGGATATCATGCACGATGGCATATTGCTCCTTTTGCGCCCCGGCAAGTTGCGCCTCAGCTTCTGTCCTGTCTTTATAGACGCCTGGATTCAGCGATGTAAAGCAGATACCCTCTTTTTCCACTGTCAGCTGTAGTTGATGAAAGGTATCGGAAATGAAGTCGCGGTTATCGAGGAAACGGCGACAGATCATGGCCAGGGTCGGCGTCTGCACACGTCCCAGCGAGTAACCGCCCCTTCCGGCCGAGAGCATGAGGGCCTGCGAGGCATTGATCCCGACCAACCAATCGGCCTCACGCCGCGCTTTGGCCGAGTAGTAAAGGTTGTCGAACTCACGACCCGGACGCAGACTGTCGAAGCCCTGGCGGATCGCCTTGTCCGTAAGCGAGGATATCCATAGCCTCTCGAACGGCTTCTTACACTCCAGGAAATCATAGATATACCTAAAGATGAGCTCTCCTTCCCGGCCGGCATCCGTCGCTACGATGATCTTCTCGCACCGGGCAAAAAGCCTGCGCAACACCTCCAGTTGGCGGAGCGCCGCAGGATCGGACTTATAACCGTCCTTGGCCTTGACGGTACGCACGATCAGCTTGAAAGCAGTGGGAATAATGGGAAGCATTTCACGCTCGATGCGGCTGTATCCATACTCATCGGGAAGCGCCAGAGAAAGTAGGTGTCCCAACGTTCATGCAACGGCATAGCCATTTCCGCTATAGTAGCCGTCCTGTTTTTCTGTTGCGCCCAGCACGCGGGCGATCGCCCGCGCTACGCTGGGCTTCTCGGCAATGACACAAATCATAACTGAAATTTTAATATTAGGTGAATGATGTGGTTTATTTAGAGCGTTTAACGCCTTGTGGTTTCTTTTTGAGGGATTTCGCCGACGCTTTTTTCTGTCCGGTCGGCTTGGACGGTTTTGGAGCTATGCTGTAATGCCTTTTGTCCAGCAGCGCATCCTGTTTGCGGGAGGGATCGGTCTGTAGCGGGAAAGTGCCGTCGGGACCTACGGATAACGAACAGGAGCATATGGGCCGGAAAGCATAACCTTTGCCTTCGTTGAGCGTGACGAGCCTGTATAGGGAAGCAGACCGCCCGGAGAGGATCTGTTCGTAGGACTGTGCCCGCATATCCATTTCCGACACCCCGGCCTCCCGGAGCCTGTAACAGAGCTCCTCGGGAGTGAGAGCAGCAAAGCGTCGGTCATAGGGAGCGGCGAAAATATAGTTATAGGTCGAAGCCCTTACCTGTTCATGTGCCAGATCAGGCCCATCCGGATAAGCCAGGTTGTCGATCATACGCTCTATCGAGCGGATAACGCGGAAAGCATGATTGCCGGCCCGGCCCAAAGGTGTGCGTCCGAGCTTGTTTAATGCGCAGACGATGTCCGTCACCCGCCCGCGTTCCCAATACTCCAGATGATCCCGATAGTTATCGAGGTAGCGTTGTCGCACAAGATGCATGGGATTAGGCCCGTTTAGCAGCAGTTTGATATTCTGCCACCCTACCGGCCGGCGGCCGTGTGCGGCCCTTCAGCGGCTGCGCTCCAGCTCGAGACTGCGGCGCCACAGGGCAAAGGGATTATGATCCCGGCCGAACAGTTCCCGGAAGGTTTGCAGGAAAGCCGAACTCTCGACCTCGCTGCGTGTCCTGACGGGTATGGTCCCCCGCGTATCGGAACTCCTTTCCGGAGTTTCGTACTCCTTGGGTACAGCCCCGTTGTCGATAATCTCCATATATGTTACAGTTTAGGTTTTACGGTTTTCCGAGTAGTTTGATTGGTTACCGCAGGAGCTTTCCCCTCCGAAGTGGGTACCTGCGTTCTGTGATTTTCCAGCCGGTTACGCACGACAGCAGAGGGTTCCCGGCGGATGCGGATCACCTCGTGCAGGATATGCCGCGCCAAGGCTTTGGCATCCTCCTGTATCTGTCCATACTTCTTTTGGAAAGTTTCTGCGGGAAGCATCCGGCTCCTGTGGCTCAGTTTCTCCAGCGCCCGGTCGATGTCGCGGAATTCCTCCCGAAACGAGAAGGCACCGCCTGCGGCTCTCCGGTATCCGTCCTGCAAGATATCCTCTAACGTCAGAATGTCGTTGTTGCCCGCGCTCAGCTGCAGTCCCGTATGGTTCAGATAGGTGTCCAGATTCTGCCCCGTCGGACACATGTCGAATCCTATTATCGGTTCGCGGCCATGCAGTAGCGCAGCCTGGGAATTCAGTACAGGAGTGAAATCATACCGGCAGGAGCCCTGTTCATCGAGACGACAACAGGCATCAGAGCATCCGATCAACGGACGGCTGGCGGTCTCAAAACGAAACAGCTGCATGAATGACAACCCCTCATGCTCCGGAGAGAAGAAGTTATCGGCCATATACTGCATGTAATCCGTTTGCGCCTTGCGGCCCCGCAGCGAATCGCTGAATACGAGAATGCCCCGGTCGGTCTCGGCAACCGTCAGCATCATCTTGACGGGACGCCCCTCGAGGAACTTTTCCTGCGCATTCTCGTGAGCGGCAAACTGACGGTACGACTCCCTTCCGGCAACTTCACCCAGAGATTCGGGAGTGATCCGCTCACCGTGAAATGCCAGGTAAGCAGCCCGGCGCAATGAGTACATATCGTTATCGTCTACACCATGATTGAGGATGAACTGCAGCAGGGGTACCCTGTCCTCGCCGAACGACTCCTGACGGGAGGGTATATCCTCAGGCTGTACCCCTTCGTAGTGCAGGATGATGTTGTCCGGCACGAAGGGTTGCCGCATGGCATCCCCGATACTCTGCTCCATGAACCGCTGCAGATCGCCCCGGCGGATGCCGCCGGCATCGGTCACGGCCATACGTTGTAATGTATTGTCTGGCGTCAATTCGAGGTAGACATCTTTGAGGGTACGAGCTTCGGAAGATCGAATCATCTTGGCCATATCTGTACGTGTTGAACATCGTTAAATCTTGCGGGATAACCGTCTCCATTGGCAGCTTCCCTGCCGTTGCCGTACATCTTCAAGGTATCCGGGTTGCCTGTGCGGATATGGGTGAACGATGCGATATTTGATATGCAGAAGGCTGTGTGCCCGGACCTGTATGCGGTAACGGATATCGGCGATATCGGTTAGAGCAGTGTTGCGTTCCCGTTTTTCGAGCCACTTCGCTGCAAAGGGATCGAGATGCCGCGTCATGGAACCAGTGGGGTTATGCATCCGCCGAACCGCACTTTCTAACTGCAGCGCAAGCGGCAGCATCTGACGGGCGGTCGGCGGCAGGAAATAACGCTCCAGCTCCCCGGATGGAGGCAGCGTGCCGCTTTCCATCGCCAGGCGGAGGTTTTCAAAATCGGTACTTCCCGGTATATTATCTTCTTTCATTGTCATATTATGGTCTTATGCGTAATGTCTTTCGTTTGTCTTGTCGCTTTTTTACAGGCGAGGTTTCCTGTTGTACAGAGGTCCCGGTCAGCTTCGGCTCGGGAATAACGACACCGTACTTATCACGCAGGATATCGCGGGCCAAGAGCTGCTGCCGGTTCTGAACTCGATAGAAACGTTCGCTATGCTCTGGGAATTTACGGAGAACCATATTCATCAACTGGTCCAGTCGAGCGAATGACCCGAGCTCAGAAAAATCTGCGTATGCTTTGCTCCGTTGCATATGAACGGGGCAGCCGTTTTGGGCGATGAAAAGCAACGTACCGACATTGCGGTTCCTCTGCGAAACCTCTACGCCGAACGCTTCGGCAAAAGCCCGAAAGACATCCGTAGCCGGAAGTATCCGGAAATCGTTCCCGATCACATTTTCATCCGTCGGGGTACAATCGCTCCAACGTGCTTTTCCGGGGAGGAAAGAGTCGTCCTCCAGCGAGAACATCGATGCCGATTGCCGGGACAGCTCTCTCTCCCGGTCGGTATAGTTATAAAGGATATCTTTACGGACATACCCCAGCTCCATACCTTCGGCACAGAAAAAGCGGTCGGCGATGTATTGAAGCAGGGCCCGTCTTTGCAGATACCCCCGTCCCGTGGGCGGAAAGAAAACAGCCCCTTTGGCCGTACGGATGGAAGATAACACCAAGTGGGACTGTCCGCCGTTTTCATCCATGAAAAGATGGCGGACCTTACGGCGGCAGGATTCTATCTCCGGGGTATGTACCCGCGGATCCATATACGTTTTCAAAGACTCTAAATCCGGTACACGCCCACCGTCATAACATCCGAACACTTCCCGCAGCCGGTAATCGTACTTCGGCTTCAAATAATTCCGGGATAAAAAATCCATGAGCGATTCCGGATCGTTTCCCATCCGGCGTATTTGCGCTTCGTCAACAAGCGCAGGCGTAAAATCATAACGCCGTACGGTCAGGTCCGGGAAATACTGCCCGGCATTGGCCAGACGACACTCCCTGCTAAGATAGTTCAACCATGCATCGTCCAACAGCGACGCCTGGTGTCTTCATGCCCAACGGCTTTGCATATGTTCAGGCACTCCGTCTTCATTGATGGTAACCAGCAGGCTCCGCAGGCTCTCCTCGTTTACTCTGTTCTCGTAATTCATAACTTACAGTTTTAAATTCGTTTTTCTGGGTTTGATACCCTGCTTTTGCGTTTGCTTCGCTTCCTGTAGCCGGGATGGGCCGGTCAACTGCGGTTCGGGAATGACAATGCCGTACTTATCGCGCAGGATATCGCGGGCGAGCAATTGCTGCCGGTGCTGAATGCGGTAGAAGCGTTTGTCGCCGCCGGGAGACTTCTCTTTAGCCTCCTCCAACTGACGGTCCAGTCGTACGAAAGCCCGCCGGTCGGGATGGTCTGCATAGACAGGATCCCGCTGGAAATTCTGCGGACAACCGTACTCGGCAATAAAGATCAAGGTAAAAAGCTCGTTGTTCCGCGGCGAGACCTGCAGGCCGTTGTCCTCGATGAAATAATGGAAATCATGGTAAGTCGGACGCAGGGTATAAACTCCTTGCATGCCCCGCATCCTGTTATCTTGCAACATATCCGCAGGATACCACCGGGCCTTCCCCGCCAGGAACTGCCCGTTGTCCGGAGCGAACATATACCCGGCACGGGAGGCGGCGTCCTGCATATCCTGCCCAGGAACCGCTGTACAGTACATCCGGATGTGTCCGAGCTGCCGGGCCGTCGGTGTGAAATAATGGTCGGCAACATATTGCAAAAACGACCGTAACCGGTTCGGGTAATCCGCATAGGGCAACAGTAGCGCTCCCTGCGCGGTTTCGACAACCTGCAGCAGGTTCGCGGCACTGTCATCCTGCAAGTCCTCCATGCACCGGTCCACTTCCTCCCGGATATCTTCCCGGAGCTCGATGCCCGGGTCCATATATTGCTTCAACCTCTGCAAATCCCTTGTATCCTCGATATCCTTAAGGACATACTGCAACGCATCGAACCTGCGCAGGGAAAAGTCGCTGGAGGGTAGCGGACATCTCTCCCGGATAAATTCCTGCAATCTCTGCGGATCGTGCAGGATATCCGGCCCGGGAATCTCCGTGCCGGGATCGTACCGGCACACCCGCAGGTCGGGAAAGAATCCGGCACCCAGGGCCGCATTCCGCTCGGCTTGCAGATAATCCATAAATACACGGTCGGCCCTGGTGCTATTCGTAATCCCAGATTCGCATTTCACGTTCGCGGGGATGCCGAACGGATCGTAGGTTACCAGCATGATATTCTGTATATTCTTGTTCTTCATGGAATAAGCCTGTTAAAGATGAATTTTCGAAGAGGGTTTGCGTTGCGCCTTCTCCTCCCTCTGCTCTTTGCGTAGATTATACACTTGGGAGGGCGGCAGATGGTAGTGCTTCTCGAGGATCTCGGCGGCCCGGTCCCTGATCTGGCGCTGCACGGCATAGATATCCTGCCCCGACGCACGGGAATCTTTCGATAGCGCATCGAGCCGGTCAGCGAGGGGCTGGAACTCTCCCTGCGCGAGCAGCGGTATGCGCCGGTTCGCGTTCCACCGGGGGATACTGCCCAGCGCCCGCATGTAGAGCAGCCGCATCACCTGCACGTTGTGGACATTGGTCGTCAGACGGAACATATTGACAAAACTGTGAAACATATCGTAGTTCTGCTGAACGGGATGCGAACGTAAGGCCATCTGGTCTTCGAGCAAGGTTCTGTCCTGGTACTGTGCCTTATGTGGCATAAAGGCATAATCATACAAGGAGAAAGCATGGGGCTGCATCCGGTAGGCGGTCTTAAGCTCCTCGGTCGGATGCTCGACCAGGTATTCGCGCACGTAACCGATCTCCCGGCCCTGCGGGGTGAAGTAGTTATCGGCCAGGTATTGCAGGTAGGCCTGACGGCACTCCATTCCTCAGCCGTCCCGGCTGAAAAGCAGGACGCCCTTTGCGGTTTCGATGGCGCTGAGCGCCTTAGTTTCCCGATGATCGATAAGATGCTGGTACTTCAGCATCTCGCGCGTATGAGAGTCGTCGCCGAGATGATTGATAATCCCCGTAGCGATATATTGCTCCAGGTACGGCTCTTCATGGTTGTCGAACAGGTATTCCAACGCCCGCAGATTGATGATATGCGTGGCCGTACCGCCGGCCATGCGGATTTCATCCGTAAAGGAGCCTTCTCGCAGGTTATTGGCCGCACGGATGTCGGGCAAGCGTTCCGGATCGGGAACTTCATAGCGTACGACATGGTAATCGGCAGGGAGGTAGTCTCCCTTCTGTGCCGTTTCGTGTACGCGGCGCAGGTACTCGGCGAAAGCCCGCTCGCGCAGCCAGCCGGCCGTAGTCGGTGCAATATCGAGCGTGACGTGCAGGGGACGGGCCAGGTCGTCCAGCCCGGCCTCGACCACATAGAAGCAAGTCGTTAGGTGATTATAATCCTGTGTTGGCATAGGCTATCGGGTTAAAGATGGATTTTATGACTGTTTTTCGGTTTTATCCCTGTGGGATCGACCCGGCGATTGAGCTGCGGATGGTCGGGATGATGGACCGCGATACCGTATTTCTCCCGCAACAGGCGCCCGGCCAAAGCTGCGGATTCCTGTCTTAAAGAAATCCGCAGAGCATCGGCTTGCTCGGCATCCCCGCAGATACTCTTCATACGATCGAGAAGTCCCCTGCAATCCCTGCGGTGCGCCGTCGGAACTTCTGCTTGATTGTCTACACCCTTGTCATGAATATTCAGCAGGGCGCAGATCGTCCGGTTCTTCTCCGAGACCGTCAGCGAGAACGTTTCGGTAAAGCGCAGGAAGTCCTGCGCATTGGCCCCCATAGGCAGTGAGAGCCGCAGCCCCTGCATATACTCGTCGGCTCTGGGGTCCTGATAGACGATACGGCGGGCGATGGGCGCATGGTTGTGCAGGCAGAACATCCCCTTGGTCTGCTGGGTGAATTCCAGCGTGGTAAGATTGGCTTGGGTATGACTGTGACGCAGGTCACTCAGACCTCGGTTCGAAGTGTCGAAATAGCGGTCGGCGATATCCTGCAGGTAATTATGCAGGCATGCCGTGCCGATGCCGTCGTCGCTGAAATAGAGCTTTCCCCGGTCGGTTTCTATACCCGTGACAAGATGTACGCCGGGCCCGTGGCGGTCGATCGTGCGGCCGCTCTCGAGATGCTCCCCGAGGCTGATGCCCATCTCCGGGAGTGCCGTGTCAGGGGATATCTCCAATGCCTCGAGGTTACGGATGCCGTGGTTGCCCAGATAGACATAGTGTGCCGTACGCAAGGGAACATCCATATATGGCATTAAATTACGGGCGTCGATATAATTGCCAATCGCCTCCGGGTCCGTGGCGAACCGCCAGAACAGATTCTCCAGATGGGCATCCGCACCGCAGTCGTACACCTTCAGACGGTTGTCAGGAACTTCGTTCCCGCTATCGGCAACAGTGCAAAAACGGTTCAGGCTCCGCGAGAGCAGCTTATCGACCTCTTCGGAAGTCTTGCCCTGCAGACAGAGTATGTCGAAGCTCTCGATCTCTCCGCCGGGAGCCTCCATGACCAGCAGCGTGTCCGCCGCATCGGAAATGGCATGATTACGTTGTTCCATACGATTATCTCTTTATTCGGTTTTTATTCACCGGTTTGGTGGCGGCAGGCTGCCGGCATACCATACGGCCCGGATCGCCGGGATCGGGAATGATATCATAGCGATCCCGGAGCAGCCTTTCGGCTTCCTTACGGGCCCGGGTATCGAGCTGCGAGCGGTTGATACTGCCGTACTGGGAGACTCCATGCGCTATCTGACGATGCAGGGCGGAGTCTATCTCGGAAAAGCCGGAGCGCAGCGAGGCAGGATATTCCCTCTGGTCGGCAAAGCCGGCCATGTAGCCCTCTTCCCGGATCTCGAGCAGCCGCACGATATTGCGGTTAAAATTCGAAATGCTCAGACCGTAACGGTCGGTAAGTGCGGTAAAATTCTTGGAGTCGATCTTTAGCGGATGGCTCTCCAGCAGGCGGTGCCCGTGCAGGATACCGGGATCGAGGTATGACTCTTTACGCGGGAGAAAGGAGCCATCCAGCGACGAGAACATCCGGTGCTGCCTCCCGGCAAACTGTTGTAACGTATCGTCGCTCCACAGGCCATAGCGGTCTATGTACCCGAGCTTTTGCCCGTGGGGTTTAAAGTAATTGTCGGCAACGTATTGCAGGTATGTTCGCATATATTGCAGATCGAATCCCGATCCGTCGAACAGCAGGACGCCCTGCCGGGTACCCAGAGCCTGCATCATGGGCCGGGTAAACTTGTTCTGCTCCCGTTTCTGACGGTCGGACAGTCATGCGTCGACGACTTTCTGCCGTGGATGCCTGCCTTGTGCGGCATCGGTCAGCTCGCGTAGAAAAGACCGGCCCGACCAGCCGCTGAGGCAGTGGACGACCCGGTAGGGCAGGTCATGTACTTTCGCCGGGCTATGCCGCAGGAGAAAGTCCGCCAAGGTATCGCCGTCGCTGCATAACGCATGGGCCGTAGCCACCGACATCCGCACCCTGGTCATATCGTAACAGCAGATCTTACCTTGAGGCACATGCCAGCCGTGACGGTTCACTTCGTAAATCTCACGAATAAAAGCCATAAAGGGCATATTGACCCGTCCGGCGGGAATGGGACTGACTTCGGCTTTCTGCGGATAGCCCAGCTCGTCATGCAGCACGAAGAGGCTGCCGGCATGTAATATCTTGTGGTCGGATTCCATAATGGCGGTTAATGCAGCGATGGTTTGTGTTGTTTCTTACGTGCCGGGACCTCCAGTTCCACCCCGAAACTCTCTTTAAGCATACGGACCGCATTATTGCGGACCGAACGGGCAGAACCACTCTCGGCAATGCGGAGCAAGGCGCATATATTGATGTTCCGGTCCGAGATGCTCAGGTCGTAACGATCGATGAAGGTGCGAAAATCCCTTGAGTTATGGCCCAGCGGCACGCGGTGCATCTCCTGTGCCGGAGGTTCTCCATCGAGTGTACACTGCCTGTAGCCGAGTCGTTCGGGTATGAGGGTGAAATCCGGAAGGCCGAACATCCGCCGTGACTCCACGCCCAGAGCATGAAGAGAGGGACTGCAGCCCCGGATAACCCACGTTTCCAGCGAGGTGATGTCTTTGTGGTCCGGATCGAAATAGTGGTCGGCCAGGTATTGCAGGTAGCTGCGGTGGCAGCGGTTCCCGTAGCCGGTATGCTCCAGCACGAGGCTGCCGCGGGGTGTGGTGTCGACGATCACCCCGCGCTGATGGACGGGATTCTGCAACTGTTCCCGGTGGGATATTACGTATTGCTCGATCCGCTCATGCAGCTCCGCATCCGGCCTGCGGGGATCGTAGGCCCGGCGCAGAACCTCCATCTCGGGATGGTCCGCCGTGTCGCTAAAACATATAAATACGGTCATGACCGCAATCAGCGAATACTCCTCGCGGAGCTGCCCGCCATGTTCCTCGACAAAGCGGGCGAGGTTGTCGGCATCGGGATCGGACCACGAGAAACGGTGCAGCGGAGCATCCTCGTCGAAATCGTAACGGCAAAGACGGTAGTCGGGAACAACCGCCCGAATATTGTTGACATGTACCTCTTCACGTACATAACCTTCGAACGCCTGGGGGATCTGAGGATTTCGATCCCAATCGATACAGGGACGAAGGTGGACAGGATTTCCCGTCTCGTCCAATGTGGCGAATAGGGATTTGTGGCATGGAATTTCCAATTGGGTGTCTTGCTGTAATGCGGTATCGCTCATAGTGGGTCAGGTTTTATAGTTTAATCTCGTTGTCGACAAACCGGGCAAAAGCATATTCTGTCTGAACAGAATCATCGAAACCGCAGACGATATGGAGTGCCTCACCGCTCTGGTCTACAACGGCGCAAAGGTGAGGTATAAGAGCTGATGTGTCATCTTTCGCTGATATCATTGACATTCTCAAAAATTATAAATGAGGTGTGTGTTTACTCTTTGTCTGCTTGGTCTCTGCTTTGGAGACCGTAACCCTGAATATTCCCTGGTTCAAAGGTGCGGGAGAAAGGAAGATGGAGCGCCGGTCTTCACTCAGTTGGGCATAGGTCGTAGGTGTGCCGCGCTTCGTATCGGCAGGAATATGGAGCGACAGGCCGTCGAGCAGGGCCGTCTTAGCCGCCTGCGGCAGTTCCGTCGTGCCGATAATCACCTTTTCACGAGGATCGTCCAACATCCTTACGAGACTACGGTGGCCACGAACATCGAATTCATCTTTGAGGAAGTGATCGGCCAGCTGCCGGGTCTGCTTCATCAGTTCTTCGAGCCGCTTGGTGTCGAGCTGCTCCGGCGCTTTGACTTGCGTGGTCTGTTCCAACTGCTCGGCCAGCGGGCGGAACGCCTCGTCGAACGAAAAGGGCTCGCTATGAATATTGATATAGCCGGTCTCCTTGATTGTGAGCAGTCGGTAGATTTCCATATTCGCTTTCGAGATCGGGGTTTGGGTCCGGTGCCAGTTATGCAGGTATTTGGCCAGGTATAGAAAATCGGACGAGTTGGGTGCCAGCTCCGAACGGATGATCGGATCCAATTCATTAGTAAATCCCTGCGGCATTTGCCCCTCCGGAATATATATATTAGGAGTGAAACAATAGCGACTCCACATCATCCCGAGGGAATGACTCCGATTGATCAGCGGGACGAGCGGCGCTGATACATAGGGAAATTCGTAAAGGTTCAGGAACGAAATGCCCGGATGCGGGTCGAAATAATGATCCACAACCTGTCGGGCATACCGCTGCAGTCCCTGCTGCCCCGGCGGGTTATCGCTGAAAAGCAGGTAGCCGTGCTCGGTCTGGACGACGATGAGCGGTGTGCGCAGCTCCGGATCACACCGGCATATCCGTTCCTGATGCTGCTGCTCCGAAACAAAGTTACAGTAAGCATCCCACTCTCGATACGCATCGGAGGTGGCATTTCTACCCCGCTGCGCCTTAAACATGACTTCCCGCAGATAACGTTCATCTGCGGTATCATAACGGTTATCCATCAAATAAGGCAGAAGCTCCTGGTCGATATAAGTCGTATAAAGAGTGTCCGGAGTCGGCTTGGGCAACGCCTGCGGATCCGGAATGTCGAAACGAAGCAAACGGGCGCCCGGAACGTAGGCGCACAAACCTGCAGCCTGCATATTATCGGGGACAAACCGCTGAAGAAAATACTCTCCCGGAGCATCCCCCTGATATAGTGTAATGAGGTTCTGAAACCGCGGACGATAATGGCGCAGCGGGTCCAGGCACAGCATCAGGCTGCCTGGTTGCGTCGAATTGAAAAAAGAATCTATGGTTTCCTGAAGATTAGGCATATCGTAATCGTATTGAGGTTATCGTTTCGGGCCTTTATATTTGACCTGGGGGCGGTTGCGTTTTTCCTCTTTCGGGGCTTTGCAGAACTCGGCCTTGACTTTCATGATCCGTTTGTCGGGCGGCGGGAAGCGGCCGAACAGGATCGCACGCTTCTCGGGTCCGATCCATGCATAGGTATGGTCGGGGCGCATCTTCTCCTGCCCGGGCAGGTACAGGCAATGCCCTTCGCCAAGCACCATGCGGTGGTAGATATTCAGATCGACACCGTCCACCCGAACGTTCCAATCCGGGCTGGCCAGGATTAATGGTAGGGAACGGCGGCCCCGGATATCGTACGCCTTGGTCAACAGTTGATCCAGCTGCATATAATCCTCCCGGGCAAAGGCGATCTGCTGTCGTGTCTGCTCGGATGGCGGAAGCAACGACAGCTCGGTAATAATGCGTTCACGAGATTCCAACCCTTCGAGCATGGTGCTGATATTGTCGTTACGCTGCGACTCGTGCGTGTGCGTAGCCGCAAGAAAGTTAAGAAAAGCCGCAGGCGTAGGGGCCATATCGTTTTCATAACAGAGCCTCATGGTTTTACGAGACATCGTCGGAAGCCTGTCGGCCGGCAGATAGTCATAGCTCTCCAACGGCCGGGCTGAAGGGTTGAGCGCCTGCTTCGCTTCTTTTGGGAGGCAGTCTGTATTGTAAAGACGCACCGGCCCCAAGGCGAAGTCCGGATCGAAGTAACGGTCGGTCATCTCCTGAAGATATCTTTGCAGAAGTTTACGACCCTGCTCATCCTCGGAAAAGAAAAGCAGGCCGCGGGAGGTTTCGATAGCCGTATAAGAGTTGTCGTGCATGTTCTTAATGGGGTTTTAAGGGGTTATTACGCTTGGCAGGCTGATTCTCCCGCTGCGTGCGGCGAGAAGCATGCGCCTGCCGCATCGTCTCTTTCTCTGCCTGGGAAAGTGTGGTACTGCGCTCGAAAAGGAATTCCATGCCCCGTTCGGCAGCGCTCATCTGAACGCCCGTGGTGACTTTCTTCCCGTTGGCGGAGGTAAAGGTGACCTTGACCTCTTTCCCCGCAGCATAATCATTGAGCTCCTGTTCGCTCAACGTGTAGTCCTTGACCTTCCGCACCAGGTTGGCCCGATCCCTCCGAAGACCGAACATCTCGTTGGTAAGCGGATCCTTCGACACATAACACGGACGGGTCTCCTTCGTGGAGTAGTCCACGATCAGCTCGGGGGTATGACCCAGGTTGCCGGTCGTATTCAGGTTTTTAACGTCGTCGGCCGTGAGTTTGTAACCCCGGAACTCATCACCCTCCCGCAAAGCCCGCCGGACGAAATGTACGTCGAACTTGACGCTGCCGTTCTCCGCACGGTAAAGCGAGAGCTTGGCGTCGCCTTTTTGGCGACCGAGCTCGGATTCGAAATGGACGGGGACCAACATAGTGGACTGCCGCCCCTGAAGCATGCGTTCCAGATTGTTACCGTAGCGGAGTTGGTCGGGGGTGATGCCGTAACGCTCAGCCTGCCGCCAGTCGATCTCCCGCTCGTTAAACAGGTGTTCATTATAGATACGGTGTGCGGAGAGGCTGCGACGTGCCGACTCATCTTCCGAGTGCAGGCAATCCTCGATCTGCTGGGCGGCCACCTCCGGCTTTGTCTCCTTGGGCATATTGTAGAACAGAAAGTTCGATGGATTGTTGAACTGGTACATGAAATTTTTACCGAAGTTGCTCAGGATATTGCCGTACCGGTCGACCTTCATAAAATGATGGCGGTTCTCCCCGGCAGCCTCCTCCAAGGTGAGGTTCCCGTCGGCGTCGATGCCGGTGACGCCCTTGGCACGTTTCTCTTTTTTATCGTAGGCCATCAGGTAACCGGCATGCTCCTCGGCTTGCTCTTGCTGAGCTGCATTCATCTGATCCATATGCTCGAATTTTTAAAGTTATGCGGAACATTCCGGGGATAAAAATAGAGGAAGATTTCTATATTTGTCCTCAAATTCATTGATTATGAGATTGTTGTCTGCGATAGTCCTGTGTTGTCTGGGATTGTCCGGGTCGCTGTGAGCCCAAAGTCCCTCCCCGTCGCCGCGTCAGAGGCAGATCGACTCGCTGATGTACAGGGTCCGTACTCCCCAGCAGATGCAGCAGGTCATCGACAGTCTGAAAGTCGGCCCGGACGAAATGACGGCATATCCGTTATTGTTCCCATTGGACGGACGCAGCTGCCCGTATCGCATCAGCTCGGGATTCGGGGTGCGGGTACATCCCCTATATGGAGACAGGCGGATGCATGCCGGGATAGATATCGCCGCAGCGTTGGGAGTGGCAGTATATGCCGCGGGAGACGGAGTGGTCGTCCGCGCCGGATATGATAAAGGGTACGGATGGGTGGTGGAAATACGGCACCGGGGAGGATTCATAACCCGTTACGCCCACCTGAGTAAAGTATGGCTATCGGCCGGAGACTCGGTATCCATCGGAGAACACCTGGGAAATATAGGACGTAGCGGTGTCGCCACGGGATCTCATCTACACTTCGAGGTGCGAAAAGACGGCAGGCTGTGAAATCCGCTGGATTTGTTCGGGATAGTGTTTAGAATTCAATAGTTTAGCAAATTTGCCACATTTCATTAAATATAGCAATATTGTGAAATACAAAACTATTTATGTATTTTATGCACTATAAAAAATGCAAAATATATTCGATAATCCTCAAATTTACGTATAGTTTATATAAGTTTAAAACTTATGATTAACCCGAAACAATACCCCTTGTGTGAACAGTTTGTAGAAAGGTTGATTCACAAATTTAATAATAAAGGCTGGATTACGCTTTGTAATGAGCACATCTTCTCATGTTTGGTAAATGACGATGTTGTTAATAAGAGTATGGAATACGCTGCTTGGGACATCAACCACTCCCAAGTTGGTCCTCTTATTAACGAACAGTCGGATGGCACATTTATTAGCTATTCTCGTTACGAGAGCGATGAGGCAGAACCAATCGTTATGTATTTGGAGAATGAAGGCAGATGGGGTGAAGAGGCATTTCTTGCGGAAGAGTTTGTCATGTACTTCAAGTTGCATAAGGAAGCAAAAGGTAAAAATGAGTATGTATATTATCAAGTAGACGAGTGTGGCGATGATGTGGAAGTCGCCAGAGTTATGGAGGTGAGTTTAGATGTTAAGTTGAAATATGTAAAAGAATATATTGCCGTTAAGAAGCTCAATCTCTTAGTATTTACTGATGAAATTTTATATAGTAATAAGGGCATAGATGAGTTAGGAGGTAATCAAATTCAGATGCACACAATAAAAGAGGGCGATTATATATTCAGCTATGCTCTAAATGCATCTACTGGATACGGATTAGGATATAAATTCTGTGCGGTATTTCGTGGTAAATGTGTATTAAGACACAACGATAAGGATATTCAACATCTTTGGAAACTCCGTGATTCTGGATACGAAGATTTCATAGTTGGTGCAGATGAGGATGGAAACGAAGTTTTTATGTCTTGTGATAAATATAGGATGCCGAATCTGTTTACAAGACAAGGTGATGAGCCTTATTCACTTTCTCCTATTTTCTTTAAAAGAGATGTTCTGTCAAAGTATCTCCAAGCAGTAGAGAAATACTCGGTTCAAGATGGCTATCTTTCAGGACCATCGTGGGGCATACGAATAGATAATGATCGTTCAGACGATTATGTAGCGGTTGCACTTGTTGACTTAGGCAAGTTGCCCCATAAAGAACAACTTCATTGGAAAGGCTTTAATGTTTTACCTCCCCAAAATAGCTCCTATAGCGTAACAACTTTCAGTAGATGGTTTGATGCTATTCCAACAGATTGCTCTGGGGCTCCAGATTTGGTATTTAAACAACTTTATATACAGGTAAATGATAAATGGAAGAAGAAATATGGTTGGCCATTATTCAAAGAGTTAGCAGCTAATGATCAATATCATTTTGTAGCCTTGCATCTGATGGGACAAGATAATGATCAAAAAGAATTTGATGGACTAATTCAATCAATTACGAAGTTGGTTATTGACTCGTTGGATGAAAAGCAATTAGTAAAGGCTGTTGATTGCACTAAGTCAGATGTGGTACAATTACTAACTGAAAAGAAAGTAAAGGAACTGAAGCCTTCAAACATTCAAGGTGGAATTACGAAATTTGAATGTTTTTTAATTTCAGAAGGGCTCTTGAATAGTGATATTGTTAAACTCCTGCGTGAAATACAAGAATTGCGTTCTTGTACTGTAGCTCACAGAAAGAGTACGAAACTTGATGCAAAAACAGAAGCCTTATTTAACTCTTTTGGAATACTTCAAAAGTCTGACAAAGTGGTACTACTCAATCTGCTAAACCGCCTCAATGAAATGTTAAAATGGCTGATTTCAGTTTGTGAATAACATGCATTCAATATCAAAGGCAATGATTTCCAACTGGTAGCTGTGATTAAATTCACGATACGATTTGTATATATCCGGTTTATAGGAACGCATAAAAAGTACGAGAAAAATCGATTGTAGAAACATATAAAGACTGAGCAAGTATGACCAAGATTGAAAATAGAACTCAATATGATTGGGCCGTAAATCGAGTGGAAGAATTGCTTCCGTTGGTAGATGACAATACGCCGAAACACGATAAAAATTTTATCGAATTGGAGTTGTTGTCCAATCTCGTGGCAGACTATTCCGAAGAACATTTTGCAGTCGGCATCCCATCACTTGCTGATGTAATTAAATTAAGGATGTATGAAATGCATCTGACTCAACGCAGTCTTGCGGCAATGCTCAACATCAGCCCATCACGTGTAAGTGCCATCGTATCCGGAAAGACTGAACCTACCTACAAAGTAGCACAAGAGATCAGCCGCAAACTTAATATCGATGCAAGTACCGTATTAGGCGTTTGATAATACATTTTGTGACTATCAAGCAATAAAGATTTCTTACAATTTGACATTTCGGAAGGAGACAGGATACACCTGTCTCTTTCTTATTTGCTTCAAGCCTAATAATTCCCCTCTTCCTTTCGAAATCCTTCGCAAAGATTTGACACGCAAGTAAAGACGGTAGCTATAAAACCCAATAGAATTATTTAGGGGGGGCGGCAAATAATGATAATCTAATAGTATTGTGAGTATGGCAATAACTCTTTACATCAGCAATACACGCTGATTAGATTGGTTATCAGCCATATTCCCTGCTTCGACTCTCTCTTGCTGTTAACGATTTTTGCGTATATCTGCGTGGTTTTCACGTTGGAATGTCTGAGCAGTTTGCGGGTGGCACTAATCCCCAGTCTTACTTTGAACTGCATTTCAACAGTTAAACACAAAACTTTGGGGTGCAGTTCTTATTATTACAACTTTAGCCCCCGTTTCTTTTTGACCGGTTTCACGGACACGTTGGGAATATTATGTGGTTGCGGTTTGGGGGCAGTGTCCCAAGTGGTAATATCCGGCTGGGAGTTTTGAGGTTTAAGTCCCTCTATTTTAATCTCCCAGAATCCATTTCGCTTCCCGTTTTTGCGTTCAATGATGCCTTTACCCGTCAGATTGACAGTTATGGTTTTGACGGTCCTTTCGGACTTGCCGATATGCACAGCGATCTCTTTTTGCGTTGCATGAGGTCGTTCCTGCAGGTAGTTGAGTACGGCGATTTCTTCTAAAGTGCAATTCAAAGTGCAGATATTGCACTTTGGGATACCATTACGAGGCCCAGTTGCACTTTGCACCTGCTGCGCAGAGGACTCGACTACAAGCATCGTTCTGTTTTTCAGGTCATTTTGTTCGAACAGGATTAAATTTCTGAAAAATGCTTCCAGATATTCCGTGGTGGCGTAAATACCTTTGCTTAGATTGGTATAGTTAGCCCGCACCAAAGCATTGCGGAAGTACCACGAATGGCAAGCAAAGGCCTCGTTACTGATGTCGAACCCGAACGTCCGCAGGTATTTGATCGTAAACACGGCGGACGTTCGGGTATTGCCCTCACCGAAAGCATGGATTTGCCAAATTCCGGAAATGAATTTTGCAATATGCGTTATCGCATCGTTTATATTCAGGTCTTTGTAGCTGAATTTTTTCTCTTGCTCGAAATCGTAATCGAGTGTTTCGCGGATAGTGTCGGCACTGGCATAGAGGACGGTTTCGCCGTTCAATACCCACTCCTTTTTAGTGATATTGTAATCCCGGATCTTTCCGGCAAATTTATAGATGCCCTCGAAAAGCCTGCGGTGGATGGCCATGTATTCGACAGGTGAGAAAGAGAATGTTTTTTCCGAGAGTATTTCGGCGATGCGTGCCGACACCTTATCGGCTTCTTCCGTCCTGTCGGTGATATCTGCCCTGACAGCTTTGGATTGATAATAGCTGTCGATCAGCTGCTTGGCTTCTTCGATGGTAATATCGCCCTCGATATGCTGACGCGCCGTTCGTATCAGATACTCCGACGGCTTCAGGGCATCGACGGCTTGCAGCCCTATGGCCGTTCGCCAGGCGTAGCCTTTTTCTCGCTTATGCGGCTCGCCTTGTATGATATATTCTTCAAAGTCGTCTTTCATGTCATTCTAATGATTCGGCATCTTGCTTTTAATGAGGCCATTCCCTCCGTCAAGTTATGGAGCCGTAATGACGGAATTGGACGTCTGAAGGTATATCCCGATGGAATCTACGAAAGTCCTCTGGCTAAGTTTACGCTGGCGCAACTCTCCGCCGATGATCCCCCCCCGATGAGTCCCTTTTAATATACTGATCTCATTTTTCATACCTTTTTGCAAAAATACTAAAATAAAATGGATTGAAAACTAATTAACAGCGCAAAAGGACAGTACCCTTACGGCCGTATTGCGGCAGATACGCAAAGCGGTTGCAGCATTATAAAGACACCCCTATTTTATTTGCGTCAATTCCTCTCTTCTTTGCAACAAACCTTCGCAAAGATTTGACACGCGCACAAAGATCTATTTACTTTGCAATAAACCCTTTAGCAGATGAAAACCTACGATTATTCAGGGAAATACGCAACCTGTGCGGTGTGCGGGGATATTCACGGAGAGTTCGACTTTCTGGTAGGGAAGATGCTGCGCATGGAGCTTACCAATACACTGGTTATCGTCGCCGGAGATTGCGGCATCGGTTTCAACGAGACCGGATATTACCGCCGGACCTATCAGCGTATCGTTAAGACGCTCAAAAAACTCAACTGCGGACTGCTCCTGGTACGGGGTAACCATGACGATCCGGAGTTTTTCCAACGGGAGATGATCGCCTTTCCCCGAATGAGAACTCTGCCCGACTATTCGGTCATCCGATTTAAGGACCGTACAATCCTATGCGTCGGTGGCGCCATATCCATCGACCGGCTGTACCGCATCGATCAAATGAGAATTCTTGCGGATTCAGGTCGTGCGCCCCGGAAACTCTATTGGGAAAACGAGACCCCTCAGTTCGACGAACGGGAGATGGATGCGATCAGGGAAGCCGGACTGCACATCGACACGGTCGTGACCCATACCGCCCCCTCGTTCTGTTACCCCACGACCAAAAGAGGAATAGAGATGTGGATGGCCTACGATCCCGACTTGGGCAGGGATATAGACGACGAACGTGCGACGATGGATAAAATATACAACCGATTGCTCTCGGACGGACATCCACTCACCCAATGGTACTACGGCCACTATCACTGCACCTCCAGTGATCGGATCGATGGAGTCGGTTTTTATCTACTTGATATCGGGCAGATCAATGAAATTCCGACATACAGGTAACTTACGCTACTCGATTTTCACCGGCCTGGCTCCAATTTGACACTTCAACAATGCTTTGACAGGATAAAGTTACTGAGGAGTAATCCCTCATCGGACAATGGTCTACTCGAAGTGCTTCTTTAACGCGAGCAATAGGACCGGAAGCCTTTTCCTACGCCCGGCAAGCCGGGCCTGCATATCGGACCAGTCGATCGGGAAATTAAAGAGGCAGCTACCAGAAATTGTAGTTTACCACAGCCTACGCATCCGGCCATTACCATCAGAAAATTGATAGTGAAATACACAATTTTCATCAAGAACATACAATTTACAGGTTTCATCGTAATGGTGTCATTTGATGCTATTAAAGATAGTCAAACATATGATTGAAGATCCTTTATATTTATTATTTTTGTAAAAAACAGACTACATAAATGGGAACTATAAAAATTGAAAACGAACATTCTCTCAAAGAAGCTCTTAGATCAGGGGTGAATTTATTTGTAGGAGCAGGTTTTTCCGTTGATGCTGAAAATAAAAAAGGCGATAAGTTGCCGTTAGGAAAAAACTTAGCTTTAGAATTGTGTGAAAAATTTGGTAAAAAGGCAAGTGATAACTTATCAAAAATTTCCACATTGTTAGAGAAGACAAACCGTACAGAGTTCTATAAGTTTCTTGTTGAAAAATTCACAGTTGCAGAATTCCCCAAATATTATTATGCTATAAATAAGCTGAATCTTAAAGGTGTTTATACTACAAATATTGATAATCTTATCTCAAAAATAGTTTCGGCCAACCCTAAGAGATATTTACATAATCAGGCTCAAAATGGAGTGCCCACTGACAGCAAAGCCATACCATATCTTCCATTACATGGAAGTGTTGAAGATGCTGAGCCAAATTTTGTTTTTGATGTTGTTTCTTTGGCAAATATTTATAATGATGCGAGTAGAATATGGTCCTTTTTGAGTCATGCAGTGGAGAAATACCCAACAGTCTTTGTTGGATATGGGCTTAATGACAGTTCTACAATTCAGGCCTTAACTTCTCAAAAAACATTTAATAATGCTCAAAAAGAAAAATGGATATTATTAATTAAAGATGACGAGGATGATATAGAATACTATAAATCTCTGGGATTTAGCATAATAATAGCTAATACTAAAGAATTTTTAGAGTATATTGAGAATGTGTCTTTAGATCAAGGAGTAATAAACTCCAAGAAAAAGAATGACGAATTAGTCTCCTTGCTAAAAGGAAACTTAATTCCAACGAGCATAAAAGGTCAAGTAGTAAGACCTATCGATGAATTCTTTAAAGGACAAGCACCAACATGGGGAGATATTATAAATAATAACATTTATAAAACATCTCATTACCATACAATTCACAACTCCATATTTGTTCCAGACAAGCACATTATAATAACTGGAGCTCCGGTTACAGGAAAAACCACATTGATGATGCAAATAGCATATAATGTGAAATATAGTGGAGTGAAGTTAATATTTAACAACTTAACATTATCAAGTGCTGAATATTACAGCAAATTAATCGGAGATAACGCAGTTCTTATTTTTATCGAAAATTTCACGGATGATATAAATGCATTTCTGAAGTTAGCAGAATTAAAAAGAGTGAAACTTGTGGGGGTAGATAGAAGCCACAATCTTAATATGGTAAATCATAAATTCCCGGCAAATAAGTATGAAATAATAAACGTAACGCAATTAACAGAATCCGACACACAAAATATATTTGATTCTTTGCCTCCGTCGATTCGAGGAAGGTCGATCAAAAGGGAACAAAGGAATCAATATGAAGATGATTCTATCTTTGAATTCGTTATAAGAAATATAAAAGGCCAAAATGTTGCAAGCCGGTATGATGGAGTTCTTAAAAAATTGGAGCGAGAACATCACGAGTTAGCTGAGTTTTTAGTGCTTTGCGGCTATATGCATAGCTCTCGTGTTCCATTGTCTTTGGAAGTAGCATGTAGTTATTTTAGTGATCCCAATCAACTATATAATTATAGAAAGGTATTTGAGATGAGACATGATCTTGATGACCTATTAAAAGATTATTATAGTAATGAATTATTGGATCAAGATATGGATTTCTACTATCCCCGATCTTATTTCATCGCAGAATCAATAATAAAAAGTGCGTCCAGAGACGTCCTAAAAGAGGTAATGAATAAGGTAATTGACAGAGTACCAACGGTACAGATACATAATTATCATACATTTAAAAAGCATGCTTTTGATAAAAGCATTGTTTCAAAAGCATTTCCTGACTGGAAAGAAGGCAAGGAATTCTATGAGAGAGTCTTTTTATATGACTTTAAAAACCCATATGTCTTACAACAAGGTGCGTTATATTTGTCCATGAAAAAGAAGTATCATGATGCTTTTTCTTGGATTGATAGAGCCATAACAATGACAAACAATAAACACTTCTCAATCCGTAACTCTCATGCGATAATTTTATTTGACGCTAACTATAATGTAGATAGCACTGATGCGGAAAGACAGCTAGATGCAAGTATGGATATTCTTAGTCAATGTATTAATTCTGATTTAAGAACCACATTTCATGCAAAAACTTATGCAGATCAAGCCATTAGGTATTATAATAAATACGGAAATAATAGAGCTGTTTCATATTTAGAGCAAGCTAAATTATGGCTTGAGAAAGAAATTCAAGAGAGAGGGTGGGATTATGATGTAAAAAAACAACATGGTAAAATTAATGATATTTTGAAACACATTTAGAAAAAGAAACAAATCCGACGGACTACTTATACCTTATCGGTATACTGAAAGACTCAATCGATTAAAGATTAATTGATGTCATTTTTCGCATCGAGAAACAGATCGAACAAGACACTGATAATCAACCGACAAAAAAACAGACAACTAAAACAATATGTATAATAAAGCGATTGTAATCAAAATATTTGCAATATGAACAATACTAAATAACTCTGTTATTATTGCTTTTTTGTTGCTCGGAAATATTTAAGCAACAAATTTTAAATCAAACTATGATTCAAGAAGACACTCAATCTAAAATAGATTTTTTCACAGATAGAATTAAAAATAACATTGGAGAGCTCTACCCTTATTATGAACATAATTTCATCTACTTCTGTGAATTGAGGTCTCTAATATGGGAAAACATAAACTGTCTGCTATTCGGATTATATCAAGCAAGTATCTTTACAACAAATCATCTTTTAGAAAGGATGTTAAAGCATGCTTTATTCAATTTTCATACGCAAGGATATTACATTGGAAATCCTGAATTTGACAAAAAGGTAGATGAAAGTAAACGGCTCTATGATGACAAAAAATTGTTTGAAACCATTAAATTGGCTTGTGAAAAAGGCATCATTACTCAAAAAGAGAGTGATGACTTAAATAAGTGGCGAAAAGAAGTAAGGAATCCATATTCCCATGCAGAAAGTTCCAAGATTATCCAAAATCATCCTCCGTTAAAGGGTATGCTATTTGATTTAAATCAGGTTGTAGAAGCTAAAACAAGAGGTATTCCAATGCCAATGCAGCATGTTGAAGTTCCCTCTTTTGCTATTGCCCCGTATATTCAATCCGAAATTGCAGCAACAATAGCTCAAGACTATTTTAAACGAGTATTTGAAATTATGGTTGCGATTGATGAACGCTTAAAAAGTTAAAATAATTATTCGTTGCTGATTTGTTTCTCAAAAAAGCGACACGAAACCATTAACTAATTGCTTATCAGCAAATAAAGATCATTTCCCAAGTCTCACGTCGGAAAGTTGTTCCCGTTGCCCTCAAGCGAGCATTCGTTCTCCCCAAACAACTGGGCCCACGTTTTCAGGCACCTGGGCATCGTGCCGTACAGACGCAAGATCTCGTTGCACTTCTCCATGCAACGTTGCGGAACACTCTTCCCGTTAGAAACCTGCGTTATCCTCCTGTCGACATAAAGGTCCGGAACGTACTCCTGAAAATACCGACCCCTCCGAATGCAGACCGCTGTCTTTTTGTTATCTCATACCATAATATAAAAATGTAACAGCCCGATTTAACAGACTGTTACATAAGTTTAATGGAAATCGTCCCGATTCCCGATTTATTTTTAGTAATTAGTAATCAGCAGTTCGTTGACGAATTCCCGCTTGGCGGCTACCGAGCAGATGCTGCGGTAGATGTTCACACGCCGGATTTTGTAGTGGGCATACAGGTCGTCGAAGAAGGTGTTCTCTGGATCTTTCTGTCGTGGATCGGAATTCGAGAGCATTCACTTTACGCCCATCGAGTTGAGTTCCTCACAGAACCCGGCCAGAGCGATCTGCTCCGGATCGTCGAACCGGTCCGGCATGTAAGGCGTACAGCCACCCGATTTGCTCACCGGCTTATAGGGCGGATCGAAATAGAAGAACGACCGCTCCGAAGCATATGGCAAGGTTTGCCGGTAATCTCCGTCGAGGATCTCCACGCCCTGAAGCAGCCTGCTGTCGGCCATGATCAACTCCCAATCCAGCAGGTTCGTACGTTTTCAGTTGCCGAAGCTCATCGAAAGCTCGCCCTTGCGGTTGACCGAATAGAGGGCATTGTAGCAGGTGCGCATCAGAAAGACGAACAGTGCGGCCCGTACCAGGTCGTCCAGTCCGCCCGCATTATAGCGGGTACGCTGCTCGAGGAAATACTCCTTGCGCGGCTCGTATCCCGCCAGATCGCCATAATAGCTTTGCAGGGCCAGAAGCGCCCGGATCAACTCCTGAGGTCGGTCGCGGATCATACGGTAGACGTTGATCAGGTGCTCGTTCGAGTCGTTAATGACACACCTCACCTGCGGGAAGTTCTGCCGGATTCAGAAGAAGAGGGCACCGCCTCCGACAAAAGGTTCGACATAGGTTTCCATCCCGGCGAAATCCGCAGGCAGCGACTCGCTCAGGATGGGCAGCAGGCGGCGCTTGCCGCCTACCCACGGGAAGCAAGGGCCTCCCGCTGGTTTTTTCTTTTCTTTCATGGTAGGTAAACAATGAATGGGTTAAAAAATAAATGAACTAATTCTGCGCCGTCTCTTCTATCAGGTGGCGCAGCGATGGATCGCTTTCGATGCGGGCCATCTCGCTGGCGATGATCTGTTTTACATCGGCTTTGATCTGGTAGTAGTTACGCTCGATCTCCTCTTTCATGTGGTCTTTGCCATCTGGTCCCGTAAAGTCCGTGATGATAGGGATGGGTTTGTAACGTTTGGTTTCGGCAGCCACCTTCGCATTGTCGACCACGATCTGGGCATGGAATATTTTCTGGTCGATCTTCTCCCCGACGTTATCCGATACGGAGCCTACGAAAGTGCCCTGACTCAGGTTGGAAATCTTCGAGGCCGGGATCAACGAGTCGAGCTGGGTGGAGATATTGGTCGAAGTATCCTCCTTGGTCATATTGATCGACTGCCGTTTCTGGAGCACTTTACCGAAACGTTCCGAAAGGGTCTTGGCAGTTTCTCCCACCACCTGGCCTGCGAAGATATTGCCGATCGTATTCTGAATTACTTTGGCCTCTTTGTCGCCATAGTCCCTGACAAGCTGCGAGAAGTCCTGCGCCCCGAGACAGACGGCCACCTTGTTGCTTCGGGCCGTAGCGATCAGAATATCCAGTCCCCGGAAATAGATGGTCGGAACCTCGTCGACGATGATCGCGCTTTTGAGTCGCCCCTTCTGATTGACCAGTTTGACGATTCGGGCATTATAGAGTCCCAAGGCCGCTGAATAGATATTTTGCCGGTCCGGGTTATTGCCGACACACAACACTTTCGGCTCTTCGGGGTTATTGATATCCAGCGAGAAGTCGTCCCCGGACATCACCCAGTAAAGTTGCGGGGAGATCATCCTCGAAAGCGGAATCTTGGCCGAGGCGATCTGCCCCTGGAGCTGCTCCTGAGCCCCGCCGAGCCAGGCATCCATAAACGGCGACATGTAATTCTCCAGTTCAGGATAAGAAGTCAGGATGGTAAAAACATCCGAGTATTTCTTGTTTAGCAGCTCGATGGCATGCGGGAAGGTACAGTAACGACCACCATCATAGATTTTCAGGAATCATATAATGGCTGCCAACAGGATGATCGGACTTTCGACGAAAAAATCGCCGGCCCGGGTAATCCATGTTTTGTTCAGGTTCAGCATGGTTACATAGGCCGATTCATAGGCGTCGGCGATATCGCTGAGGAACTTCGGGTTGATCGGGTTGCAGCGGTGGCTGCGGCGCGGATCGTCGAAGTTCAGTACGTAAAATTTAGGGGGAACTTTATAACAGTGCAAGTGGGTCCGCAAGTGGTTGAAGGCGATGACGCTCAGGTCCGGAAACTTGAAGTCGTAGATATACATGGCGAAACCCTTCTCGATCTGCTGTTTGATGAAGTTGTTGATCACGGCATAGGACTTGCCGGCGCCCGGTGTGCCGAGGACCGCTGTCGCCCTGAAGGGATTGAGGACATTGATCCACCCGTCGTGCATCCGGCCCTGATACCGGAACCTTGTGGGCAGGTTGACCGAATATTCATTGGTCAGCAGCCGCGTTTCCTGCATGAAAGATTCATTCTCGTCGTTGAACACATCCTCCATCATGTTATTTTTCAGCAGGCGGCTGATCCACACCCCGGCGGTCATGAGGAACACATATCCGGCCCCGAGCGTCGTGACATAGAAGATCGTCACTACAGCCGAGATGGAGCGCAGGTATAGCAGCAGGCTGCTGCCGAAATACAGCAGCGTGCCGGCAGTCAGGTATATTCCGATTTGCCTTCAGGTGATGGACGTGTCCTTGCGTCCCCTGACGCCGAGGCAGGCGAAGGCGAGGAACAGCAGTGCGAAGAGTTTCGTATTAAGCGGTGAGGAGTAGAAACCCGTGCTTTGCTGGAAGTTCAGCAGGATCCGGTCGACGATGCCGAACGTTCAGCCCAGCGAATCAAAGAACGGGTAACAGAAATAGTAGACGTGCGTCAGCAGTACGACGATGCTGAGCGCCCGCATGAAGTCGAGGTTCTTTTTCAGTCCTATGGTTTCGTTGGCTGACATATATCGTTAATGTTTTATAAATGCTGCTGGCCTTTCTTCTTCTTTTTCTTTTTGCGCCCGTAGGGATTTCTCGGCTCGGGATCTTCGAGGAAGGGATGCGGATGCGACTCGAAAGTAAACAGGCCGAGCATGGCCTCCGAAAGCGACATCCCGTCCGTAGCGGCATACTGCTCCTGCTGCTCCCAACGGGGCGTATCATCGTACTCCGCAGGGTTATACTGTCTGTTTATCGCCGTCGCCGAACACTCTTTACCCAGGGCGGAACCTTTGAACACGCAGCGGCTGTTATGATCGATGTAGGTAACCCCGTAAAGATGGCCGGCATCGTTCTGCCACAGTACGGCATCGATACCCTGTACTTTGAGATCACGTACGAAAGCCTCTTGCGTCGGAGCGGATCGCGAGGCTTCCGCAATAACCTTTCGGAGTTCCGGCGAAGGCGGGTGTTTCTTCATTCAGCCCTTATTCATGCCGATCTTGCGTTGCAAAGCTGACAGTCCGGTACTCTTGCCGATACTGCTGGACTTGATACCCAGACCGAGCCGGTTACCCTTTTCGTCCGTAGCTGCGTAAACCAACCCGGCGTAATCCCTGCCCGCAGCCTGACCGCGGATCTCTTCGAGGGTAACGCGATACAATCCCAGCACGGCCTTGAATTCCCTGAACGACAGAAAACGGTACTGTTGCAAAACGCCTTTTACAACGCTTGCAATCTGTCGCTTCAGATCGGAGGCTTTGTAGTCGACCGCCGTGAGCGGCTGACGGTAGGCGTAATCCAGTTTCTCGGCCGGATGCAGGCCATACTTGCGTTCTAAATTGCGGCATATCGACCAGGAACGCTTTCAGATTTGGAAGTCGTTGATCTTACGGCCTTGCTCGTTGATGCAGGTCGTGAGGATATGAAGATGTGGCCTGCCGATATCCTCGTGTTTGTAGATAATGTAAGGCTGGTTCCCGTAGCCGAGTTTTTTGAGGTATTCCCGCGCGATTTTTTCCAGTTGCTCATCCGTCAGGTTATCTTTCGGAGAAGGGTTCAAAGAGATATGCACGACCGGGTTTTCGACCCGGTGGTTGGCCTCCAAGTACGGTTCGAACGAGCGCATGCAGTGCCCGATATCGGGAGGACCGTCAGGCGGCTCCATGATACGGTTTCATGCCAGCACACGGGCCGTATCCTGATCTATCTTCTCTTGGTTATATGCGAGGGCGCCGTACATAGAGGCCCCGGTGGTTATCTTGGCAATCATGCACTCAGATAATGTTAATAGTTGTTAATGTTATAGCCGGTTTTAGCCTATAACATTAATCTTTAGTAATATTATTTTCGCAACTAATCAGACATTTTATTGTTGCCTGCACAGCATTTCTGTTCAAATTCCCCGGTTAACCGCAGTATCTCTTTATTGGTTCTGACCAGCTCCATCGTGTACCGCTCCAACTTATAAAGCGCCGCAAGGGCTTTCCTTTCCGGCAAGCCGGAGTTGATGGCTTTGACCGCTTGGTTATAATTCACTCCCACAGCCCTGTATTGGCTTTGCAAATTGGTCAATTTTACATAGTAGTCCATCGCCCCTTTATCGATCCTGACCACCTTGAGCGGACGATCGAAAATGGCCGAGAGGATGAACTCCGATTTGGTCTTGGCGCCCGATAACTCATAGAGCCTTTCGAACTCAATGTTCTGCCGCTCGTCGAGACGGAATCCATAATAATACGAATGCAGGTTCTCCTGCTGCTTGGGACGACGGCCGCCCCTTCATTTCTTCTCCGGGTCTGCCGCCGGAGATGGTTGCTTGGTGATCTTGGCCATATATAAGGTTGTTTATTTTCAAGCGTAAAACAATAGTATTACTACATCACAAGGCATAATACTAAACTTATACTGTCTACGAGTATAAGAGAATCAATTCTTAGATTTTGTGTGTTGCTGATAAAGAAAAAATGCGACACCGGAGCATTTTGAGTTTCGGTTTAACGGGTTAAACCGAAATGTTTTGGTTTATCCAAAACCTAACTTGCTGTTATCTTGTGATAACCGGAGATTTTGAAGCGAAAGAGAAACCCTACGGACCAAAGAAGGTCCGTAGGCGCAATTGTCGGTGCAATATTAGAGATTATTCCGGAATGCGGCAATAGCCGGAAACCGGACAGGAGAAGACTTTCCCGGAATATTTGGGACACGCTCCTGCCCATGGCATCCGCAGACCCCGAACCGATCGGTGGTAAAACCCGATTCGGGCGGTTCGAGGCAGGAAGATATTAAGATAATAGGAGCATAAAGGAGAAAGAGATTTTTGCAGTTAGAGTATTCTCCAGGATTGCAATCGTAGTATTAGATAAAATTGTAACCCTATCAAATGATATTTATATCCGGCTATAATAATCTCCCGCTACAATTTTATAGAATTATCCTGTGATAATTCTATAAAATTACACTTAAATACCTGTAAATAAGTGTATTACAACTTTGAAAGATGAAATAAAAATGTTACCTTAGACATATAAATAAAGTATATAAGCATTTATGGATGAGCAAATTAGAAATATCCTCGCGCAGGAGACTACCAAAACCAGCAAGATACAGCAGCTGCTTCTATTAGGGCTGACCCGCCGCCAGGTCGCCGACCTGGTGACCCGGGGCAACTACGGTTGGGTTCAGAACATATATAAAAAGATGATCGAAAACGGGACCTTGGTCCCTGGGCAGGTTACAGCAACTCCAGCTCCGGTATTGGACTATTCGTTCAACCACCGGTTCGGTGTAGAGATCGAAGCCTACAACTGTTCCCGCGAGAGGCTTGCCCGCGAGCTCCGGGATGCAGGAATACAAGTGAGCGTGGAGGGTTACAACCATGACGCACGGAATCACTGGAAACTGGTCACTGACAGTAGTCTCGAAGGCCGCGACACGTTCGAACTGGTCAGTCCGATTTTAGTCGGAGAGGAAGGATTAAAGGAGCTGGAAACCGTATGCTGGGTGCTGGACGCTTGTGATGTCAAGGTCAATGAAAGTTGCGGTTTCCACGTTCACATGGACGCTTCCGACTTCAACATGGACGCTTGGAAGAACCTGGCGTTGACCTATAAACATCTGGAAAACGTCATCGACTCGTTTATGCCTCATTCTCGACGGGATAACCGCTACTGCAAAAGCATGCGTAGCTTGTCCGAGGCACGGATCAACGGGGCGTCAACCATTCATGATCTGCAACGGGCATTCGAGAGCGACCGTTACTACAAGGTGAACCTGGAGGCTTATTCCCGTCACCGGACGGTCGAGTTCCGCCAGCATTCGGGCACGATCAATTTTGCGAAGATGGAGAAATGGATCAGATTCCTCAATGGATTGATTATCTTTGCTCAGGCAGGACAGTTACCCAACCGGACGACATTGGACCGGTTGCCGTTCCTCGATGAACAACAAAAGCTGTTCTTTAAGTTACGAACCAAAAAATTAGCAGTATGATAAAAAATTATGAACTGGCGGACGGCGGCAAGATCGCCGCCTCCACCTCCGAAGAGTTCGTCCAGTTGCTCCGAGAGGGCAGCTGGTTCGACTCCGATTGTACGGATGAAGAATTTATGGAGCGCTTTGCTTCACGGTATAAGCTATTGCATGGCGTTGACGTATCATGTGATACGGCCGAGCATTTCGTGGCCGATCTCAACAAATACGGATACATCAAAGAGTAATGCAGGCTTTCGATACTTTTTTCTTTTCGCTGGAATTACACGGATAGCAGGCCATTGCATGGGATTGAGAAATTAACTTCAGGCAAAAAAGTGTATATTTGTGCCCTTAACTGTTTAATAGATATGACAAAAGCCGATATTGTAAATAAAATTTCCAAAGAAACCGGAGTAGAAAAAGCCGTTGTGCTTTCAGTAGTGGAAGAATTTATGGAACAGGTGCGCCAGTCCCTGATCGACGGAGAGAACGTCTATTTGAGGGGCTTCGGTACGTTTTTGTTAAAACGACGTGCGGCCAAGACTGCCCGCAACATCTCCACGAATACAACGATTATTGTACCCGCTCACAACATTCCTGCCCTTAAACCGGCGAAGGACTTTCAAGCGGTTATCGCCGGTAAAAGCACAGTGAAAGCATAAGCTTCCCTCCATTAGATTGACTTTATTCAACTTATCAAAAACATAGACAAATGGAAGAATTACTCAAAAAGATCAACGAACAGATTGCCGTATTTCAGAGTGAGGCGGCACAACAGGTAGAAAAAAATAACAAGGCTGCCGGCACACGCGCCCGTAAAGCGGCTCTGGAAATCTCCAAACTGATGAAGGATTTCAGAAAAGAATCTGTTTCCTATTCCAAGTAAATAGAACAACACATAATATTACGAACGAGGGAGGGTTAATAGAGAACCTTCCCTCGTTAGTTATGCCACTTTATTTTTGAAAATTAGAGGGCTTTTTGTATCTTTAATCGTCTTAAAATTAGGCATTATGAAAGAGTTTAAAGAGATTAAAACAAAAAAGGATTATTTTAAGAAGATATATGCTGCCTCTTCGAAAGACGAATCCGGAAAAGATAAAAAAAGCCTTTCCCAATGAAGATGTCGTAAAAAAGCTATGCTTATTTTATAAACAGGACAGAAAGAGTGCATAATGCAGAATCGTCGAACCGGCATATTCATTCCGTACGGCAACAATAAGGCGCACTTTTTGCGGAATAAACACATAAGGTAGAAGTGAAAATAGGTGAAATTGACTATCTTTGTAAAATTGGATTTGTGAAGATACGATAAGAATAAGAACCGGCAAAACGGGGAAAACAATATGCCTTTGACCGAAGAACAGAAAAAGAAGATCGCGTGGGAACGGGCCCGGAAGATCGACGGATACAACGCGGACATGTTTCGACAGGATGCCTGCGGTGCGTGGATCATGTGGAGCCAGTACGGGAATCAGGACAATATTTTCGGTTGGGAGATAGATCATATTCTTCCTAAAAGCAAGGGCGGTCCCGATATAGCCGACAACCTGCGGGCCCTACAACACCAGAACAATGCCAGCAAGGGAGACGATTACCCATCTTACACGGCCGTAGTGGTGGCGGATGGAACCCGCAACGTACGTTCGGTACGCAATCTTACAATTAACCGACAAGCCCGGGAAAGGCTCAAAAGATTTGAAAATCTTTGATTTCATGCTACAATCACTGAAAATAAAAGGACTGTTCGGGTTGTACTCTTACGACCTGAAATTCAGGGTTTGCGACAAGGATTCCATTACGTTCATCACCGGGCCCAACGGTTACGGCAAGACTACGATCCTTTCACTGATCCATGCCCTATACTCTTATAACCTGGATTTTCTGATGACAATACCTTTCGACGCTCTGACCTTCACTTTCGGTGGCGAAGACGGCGGAGTCGTCGAGATCACCCAACAACGGCATACGGAACAGGAAGACGGTTCAGACGTGATGCGTTCGTCATCCGTGATGCTGCAGATCGTATTTCGTAAGCCCACGCAAGAGGATGGAACGCCGGGTGAGGAATTGGACCGTTTTGAGGCAGACAGCGACGATCCGATGACTTGGAAAATGCGGGAATCGCAGTTGAGACTCTACATGCAATCACTGCCGTGTTACTACATTAAGGACCAGCGTTTGCAGCACAAAGCGGCATCACTGGAGAAAGAGGTTTTGCCGGAAGAAGCGACCGAACCGACAGTGAGCTACAATGCAAAAGAACTGCAACGAGAACTCGTCAAGCAACAAGCCATCTATAACGGAATTTTCCAAACCCCACCGCCGGTTACTGTCGGCTCTAACGGAAAAGGGAAAGAGGCCTATGATAAGTTGAAAAATAAGTTGCAGCCCACCCTCAACAAATTGTTCGGCTGGGAGTTGATTAAAAAGACGGAAATCCCGGAATATGATCCACAGAACGGAGCTCTCGAAGTTTACCTGTATCAACTCGGGCGGGCCGTGGAAACCATAGGCGCTTTTATTCGAAGACTGGAAGTTTTCGAACAAATCGTAAAACGTAGTCAATTTGCCAACAAAAAATTGGAAATCAGTCCCCGCTTCGGGTACCGTTTCCTTGCCGAGGACGAAAACCGTACGATACTTTCCTGCGAGGGGCTCTCTTCCGGAGAACAACATATCCTGATCCAGACGTACGAACTGTTGTTCCGAGCTGAAGAGGGTTCACTGGCGCTCATCGACGAACCGGAACTTTCATTCCATCTGAGTTGGCAGATGGATTTTCTACGCAATATCCGTGAAATCATGGAAATTCGGGATATACAGTGCATCGTGGGGACGCACTCACCGCAGATGTTCTCCAACAAATGGGAGTTATCGACAGATCTGTATACCTACTCCAAGTCTAATCGGAAGAAGTGACCAAACATGCAACACCAATCCTTAGAGCAGACCGTAGAAGAATTACAACCCCAATATACGGAAGCTGCTATCTTGATTGCACGAAACTCTCCCGGTGGAGAGAATCGTGTGTGGATCGTCGTCGAGGATGACGATGATATCGAGGTATATGAGAAGTTCTTCAACAATGACCGGGCGAAAGTAATGCCGTCGACAACGCGCGAGGGAAAGAAAGGTTGTGTCTATCTCGAACAGATTGTGACCAACCTGCTCGCGTTTGATAAAGAGATTCCGGTGTTCGGGATACGCGACACGGATTATACGCGGTACGAGGCTCAACCTCATGTTTTTCCGAATTCGGTATTCGCAACGGACTGCCGGGACATCGAAATGATGATGCTCACGGCCCCATCGGTTATTTCCGCACTAACGAGGTGGAATCCCGGATTCCCGGCTGCGCTGAAACGCTGCCGACCCATTGCACGGCATTTCGGCTACATGCGCGTATGCAATTATCTGTACAATCTCGGGTGCAGTTTCAAAAGAAAGGTAAAAACTTCGAAGATACTGGACAAAAATACGGGAACATTGCGTCCCGACTGGAGGGCACACTCGCTGTCGCTGTTCCTGGCAAACTGTAAAAAAACGTTTTCGAAGCAGAAGTGGGGAAACACCGTGCGCGCAATGAAATTGGCGCAGGAAGAAGACCGGCACATTTGCCAGGGGCACGATGTCGTGCGTCTATTGCAATACGTCATGAATCCGAACGACCTGCTTAGGGAACGCATGGTAAAGGCCTATTCTCCAGATGATTTCAAGACTACCCGCCTTTATACGGATATTTCCAACTGGGGAAAAAAACACGGTGTGAGTGTGCTGGTTTGCTGATACGTAACCTGAGTCCGGAAGGTGAGATAAAGGGTAAACGGCTGTCAGACAAGGATTATAAGGGATCGAACCAGTCTTTCAGCAGGTCGTGTTTCAGTTTACTGAACGGCCTGTCGAGAAATTTGTCCGGCTCTGGTTCCGTACCGAAAAGCATGCGGTATACATCCTGTTTGGTCATTGGGCGGACGCAGTCTTTCAGTAGCTTGTCGAACAGATCCGATAAGTACCCGTCGGGGTATGCGCTTTTGAAAGACATGATATCCGACACCTCCAAAGCCCCATGCATCGCATACATTTCCCTAAGAAAGAAAGCCTGAACGGTGTTTTCCTCCTTACTGTCTTTAGGGCATTGTATATTCACGGTCCATTGTAACATTTCCCCGTCGGCCGGAATCGCCGCGAATGTGATATTCGGTTTTCCCTTTTCATGGACGTATGGGTGGATGAAGTCGTTCAGGTCGAAGACGGCGCTCCCTTTGGCAGAGCTGTTGCATACGGGACACGAGGGGATGAGATTGTATAGGCTGATGGAGAGTAGGGGATATTTGTGCCGGGGGAACCAATGGTCGAAGACCGGTCGCGCGATACGTTCGCTTGGGCTTCTGCCGTTCCCTTTTTCGACGGTGAAGATATACTGTCTGTTGCAGTAGACACAGGTATTTCTGCCGATATTTTTTGCCAGCCAGAACGCGCGTTTTTTGCCGGAATCGTTGAAAATACCCTCGTAGTTAAATATGTCCAGAAGCAACTCTTTATCGGGCCGGGCCAAGTACGGCAGTTCTGACAATGCTTTCATGAGCTTATCGTTCAGCTTTTTCAATGCCTTTGGTTCGGATATCAGAAGTTTCTTCAGTATGGAAGTGTCGGCGGAGTCGGTGTTCCAGCCCGGCAACAGGATCTCTTTCGCTTTCGAGGAAAGCGTCCGAGGGTGCTTGTTGTGTTGTCTGCCGTTTTTGATCCGCCCGACAAGTCCATCCAGCATGGTGCGCTCGTACTCGGAATGAAACCAGACGGGTTTTTCTAATTTCAACATGGCTTATTCTTTTTTCAGTCGGGCGATCTCCCGCTCCAACTCTTCGATCCTTCGCTTTTTTATTTCTTTGGCGCGTACGGGAAATACTCTGGCGATTTCGTTCTGCAGGACTTTCCGCAATACGGGTTCGTCTATAAGGCCGATACGCCAGAGAAGCTGCTGCGAAGAGAAATCACGGCAGAAGTGTTCGTAGCTAAACAGGCGTTCGCCGTTCTCCGGATACGTGTACCGTTCGAGAAAACCGTACACCCCTTCCTGTTCGACAAAAGGGCAGTGCGTGGTGTCTATATCTTTCTGCATGGCCCATTCGTGTACTTTCAGGCAGGCCGCGATATGTCCTACTTCCCACTGTGCGAAGCAACCCATCGCACCTCCGGATAAAAAGAAGCTGTTTTTAAGGATGTCGTGAATATTCGCTCCAAAGGTTTTCAGGTTGATCTTCCGGGCGTTACGGACTTCCTTTTGCAGTGCGAGGACATTGTTGCGGGGGATGTCTGAGAGCACGTACGGGGAGTGCGTAACGATCATGATATTGATCCCTTTGATATTACTTAGATTCATCTGGGCGATACCGTCCAACAAAAACTTTATGAACTGCTGCTGCAATTCTGGATGAAAATAGAGCTCAATCTCTTCCAGTATGATATTGACATTCCTGTAAGCAATGCGTCCTCGGCCGTTCCGGTCTTCGCTTACAGAGTTGAGATTGTCCAGATGGTATAATAGCGAACTAATCGCATAAGCCTGCTGGCGCTCTCCGGAACTTAGCGTTTCGAATGCGATCTTCGTGTCGGGATCGTTCGTCTCATACAGATTGATGCGTGTTTCGAAAAACGGAGGCGGCAGGATGGCATTGACCTGGATTGCATTCTGTAACGAGTCGGTAGCTACGCCGTTTCCCTTTATCGCCTTGCCGTGCCATCTCACAGCGAGTTGGTTAAGGTCGATCGTATTTTCCCATTGCGGCTCCCGGCTGCGATACTGCGTCTCTTCCGCAAAAGAATAGACGTCGTAGAGCAAATACGCCAGTGTCTGCATCACTTTACGGGTGACATGAGACAAGTCCTGCGCCTCGGACTTTATCAGCGCTTCGAGCATCCCGTAATCATAGTCGTTCGCGGCACGACATTGGTTGTAGAAGGTTTCGTACACTTTGTATTGCTTTGAAATCTTCAGCGTTTTATATACGAGATACTCGATTGCCACCGCATAGCAGGGTTTGTCTTGGAAACTGTCCAATTCGCATCCCGTCCGTTTTCCCCATAACTTCGGAATATCGTTCCTGAGTCTGTCATATACCGTCTGCGGAAGAGAGGGTATTTCCAGTTTGTATTTCACATATTCGTAACCGTAATCCAAATCCGGGAGGAACCTGTACGACAGACTGTCGACCGTCAAATGTCCGTTGATGGTGCGTACATTCTTCTGCGTTGCAAACAGGGAAATCAGCCTCTCTTTGGCAAGGTTATTCTCATTGTTGATGTCAATGTTGCCCGAACGGCGAAATGGAGTTATGACAAGGGGTATTTGATAGCCATCGTTTTTATGGAACAATCCGTGCAGCCAGCAACGTTCTTCCGGATCGAAACTCTTGTCATGTTCCTGTGCGCTGATGAGTCGTTCCTTCTCATCGCTGTTGCATTCCATGACGAAATCCGACGTGTTGTAGGCATATATGGAATGATTGGATACGAGTGTATAGAAAAAACGTGAGTACAGGTCTTTGAGCACTTCGGTATCCTGCGCACCAATGACCCTATTGCCGATGCATCCGTCCTCGTCTTGGCCATTGTCGAACACGGCCCGTTTGTTTCGCCGATACCTTCTCTTTTCTTTATCCGGAAGGAATTCATGAAGCATAACATGGCAGTTGCGGATGCGTAGCCAGTAGGCCGTATGGTTTAACATATACCACATATCGCCGTCTATGCCATCGATATAATGCAGATGTTCCGCTGCAGGCCCGGTCCTGTATTCTCCGAATGTGGAGGCCGCCATGTTGTTGATAAGGCGCATCAGGAATTCCACGATACTACTCTTCCCCGACCCGTTCTGACCGACAATGGCACTTATTTGTATATGGGGTATGTCATAGTTTTCCGGAGAGTAATCGTCGAACAACGGCCCTTGTTCGGTGCGCCACGGCGCGACAGTTATTTCGTCGTCCGATATGACATAACCTCGCAGGAACTTATATATGACGCCGGCCTCCATTTTCCTTTTTCCTGTACTCGTGTCCGAATTGCATCTGAGCCCAATCAGGGCGAATGACATGTCTCGGGATGCGAGCGTGCGAATGAATTCTTTCATAAAATAAAGGTTTTGTCATCAGGCTGTCCGGGTTCTCTTTTGTACCCGCGTCCCTGTTTATGCTCAAATGTAATAAATGTTTTTTACGGTGACCTTTATTATGGAAAACATGCTCTGCTTTGGCCGTTTTCACGGGTGCGAGGGCCGCGATATTACCCTTTCTACAAAAGATCGTCCTTATTTATTTCCCTGTGCAGCCGGTTAATCTTTTCTTTATAAACGACCGACAAGATTTCGCAGAGCGAACGACAAGTTAATATAACTGACATGGAAAATGTTGACAAATTATAACGTTTTGTCATTTATTCTGTTTACTATAATAATATTTCCAGATATTTTTTCATTGTCGATGCCACGCGCATAATTTTGGCGTATTTCATCAGTTTATCGATGTCCCGCGTTTTGCGGTTCAGGTAGTTTTTCAGTATCTCGGAGCTAACGTCGATACCGATCTTATTCCGGTGTTTTATGGCATCACAGACCGATTTCTCGATGTCATAAATAGGGACCTCAATCCCTTCTATGACGGTATGTGTGATTCCGGTTTCATAGGCCACTTCATCCCATCGGTATATCGTAATGGGAGGATATTCAGGTGTCCTTACTTTCCTGTAGCGCGCTATGGCAATATAATACTCAGTCGGTATCTGGGTGGTCAGTCCATAATGGGACCATGCAGAGTACATACACAGAACGCCTCCCGGAGTGACTTTCTCAACATCGATCATGGTTTTAGCCATTTCATCCGGCAACAGATACACACCTGGGCGTATGCGGACCAAATCTCCGTTTCTGACCAGTTCCAGTACCTTGTAATACGTTGTGCGGTTTACGGCCTTCGCCTGATTCGCGGTAATGTAGCCTCCATTATTCCGTATGATGTTCTCAATATACTCCATGTCTTCTTTTATCTTTTGTATAAAGTTACCACAAATTTTCAAAACAGAGGTGTTTTTGTACGGAAATTATTATCTGTATAGTGTGGCATACCAATCCACAGTAAACAGTATATTCCACTTACTTTACTTCGATATAGTCCCCTTATGGGTATCGTTGGTCAGGCAACCCTAAACTGGCGCAACAACCTTTTTTTACGACGGGACACTCGGACTATTCAGGATTAATCGCGACTATCCCGGACAGGGTGTTTCACGAGGCTAAAACTCTGTTTTATTTGCAGTTTGTAAGCGTAGACAAGGCAATTTGTTTACGAATTTACCAACGCAAAAAAAAGAGTGACCATGAACGAGAAAACCCTGAAAATCGCCATTTCATCACAGAAGGGCGGTGTCGGCAAATCGACCTGCACGATCCTCGTGGCCGGAGTTCTGCACTACCTGAAGAACTTCAACTGCGCCATCGTCGACAGCGACGATCCCCAGCACAGCATCCATGTGCTGCGCCAGCGGGATATGGAGGCCGTCGGCCAAAGCGACTTTCTGAAAGTGGCTCTGTATCGGCAGTTCGAACGCATCCACAAAAAATCCTATCCCATCATCCGCAGCAACCCGGTAAGCGCCGTGGAAGATTTGGAGAAGTACCAACGGGAACACCCCGAACAGCACTTCGACATCGTGCTGTTCGACCTTCCGGGCACGCTGCGCAGCGAGGGGGTGATCTACACCATCTCGCAGATGGACTATGTCTTCGTACCCCTGAAGGCGGACAATATCGTCATGCAGAGCTCGCTGCAGTTTGCCGAGGTGCTCGACGAGGAGTTGGTGCAGAAACATAACTGCAACCTTAAAGGGATACACCTCTTTTGGAACATGCTCGACCGGCGGGAGCGCACGGATATCTACCAGCGGTGGAACGCCGTGATCCGCGAGGATAACCTTCGCCTGATGGCGACGGCCCTGCCGGCCAGTGCCCGGTTCAACAAGGAGCTGTCGGCCGAACGCAACAGCATCTTCCGCTCCACACTCTTTCCGCCCGACACCCGGCAGCTACGCGGTTCCGGGGTCATGGAACTGGCCGAAGAGATTTGTTCCATCATCGACCTGAAATAGCGATGGCCACAAAACGGATCGACCCGAAATCCATCGACGAACAGGCCATTCTGGAGATCGTCGCCGGCAAGAACGAACGTATCGGAACCCTCGTTCCCGGAACGGAATCCCTCCGCAGCGCTGTTAATGCCATGTCAATATCATCGGCACAACCCGTATCGCATCCAGGCATATCTGACGATCGTCTTGCCGCATACGAGCAGGAGTTCCTGTACGGAGAGACCCCCGGTGTATGTAAGAGCCTGCACATCGACGAGGCGACACACCGGCGCATCGCCGTGCTGACCAGTATCTCCGGGACCCAGGCAACAGTATCGGGTTTCGTTAGCAGGGTTCTCGAGCATCACTTCCGCGAGTATGGGGCCGAGGTCATGGCCCTGCTCGAGCGATATTACCAATCCTTAAAACAACCGTAAATCATGAGTACCGTGATCATCATCCTACTGTTCCTTTACTCCTCGTACCTGACGCTGGAGAAGTACATCGTTACGGGCCACGTCTTCCGTCCGCGCCTTTGCGAAAATAACAGGCCGCAGACGGCTGCAAAACCGGATTCTCCGGAGCAGAACGACGCTCCCCAAGAACAGGAACTTATCGGTGCGAGCAGCTTTCGCCCCGGACAATTCCCGACACCCGTGGACTATTCCGGACAGGCTCTCCGGCAGGTGGTACAACCTGCCGATAATGGCGTTACTTTTACCGGGCGGAACGATCTTCCGTCCTCTGAAACCGCCTCCATCGGCTT
>OGPV01000266.1_pt1 | contig 42994 bp, 42 predicted proteins | sample 1553001 | NCBI WGS metagenome assembly OGPV01 (sample SAMEA2580268, study PRJEB22360) | human gut metagenome | biome: human gut; feature: human-associated habitat; material: faeces | place: Denmark | collected 2008/2010
TACACCGATACGGGACGGGGGGCTGAACCGGGCCCCCGCCGTCACCGACTGGATGTTGTCGTTTTTGCTGAGCACCTCCTGAAGCTGGTCGATCACTTCCTGCGTGCGTCCCAGCGAAGCGGCGTTCGGCAGTTGGATATCGGCCATCAGGTAACCCTGGTCTTCATCGGGGAGAAATCCTGTCGGCACTGTTTTAACGAACAGCAGGACGACCGCGACGACGATGCCGATCAAGACCAGCGTACGGGCGCTGTGCCGGATAATGACGTTGCTGGTTTTCAGGTAATCGTCGACACTCTTTTTAAAAGTCCGGTTGAACCAGCCGAGAAAGCCTTTTCGCTCGGCTTGCCGTTTCGGACGGAGCAACAGGGAACAGAGGGCCGGTGTCAACGACAGTGCGTTGATCCCGGAGATGCAAACCGTAATGGCAATCGTGATCGCGAATTGCTGGTACAGTTTTCCGGCGGCTCCCGGCATCAGTCCGACGGGTAGGAAGACGGCCATCAGGACGGTAGTCATCGCGACGATCGACGACGATACGCTTTTCATCGCCGCCTGTGTCGCCTCTTTGGCTTTCATGCCTTGTTCCAGGTTGACCTGTACCGCTTCCACGACGACGATGGCATCGTCGACGACCAGTCCGATGGCCAACACAAGACCCAGCAGGGAGAACACATTGACAGAAAATCCGAACAGCGGGAAAAGCATGAAAGCGCCGATCAATGCCACAGGAATGACGATCAATGGAACGAAAGTCGCCCGGAAATCCTGCAGGAAGAGGTAGATGACCGCAATGACCAGCAGCAGTGCGATCAGCAGGGTCGTGACGATATCTTGAATCCCCGAGGTGATGGTTTTGGTCGAGTCGACCAGCGTGTCGTAGGTGATTCCTTCCGGAAACGATTGCGACATTTCGCTGAGCAGCGCTTTTACCTCCTTGCCCACCTGTACCGCGTTGCTTCCCGGGGATTGGTTGATAATCATCAGGACCGCATCGTGCCCTTGGTAGGTCGAGCTGACCGAATAACTCTGCGTTCCTAATTCGATGGTCGCCACGTCGTGAAGCCGCACCAGCGAGCCGTCCGGATTGGCACGTACGATTACGTTGCCGAATTGTTCGGCCGTATTGTAGGGCGAAGGCATCCGGACCGTATAGGTGAAATCCGGTTTTTCTGCGGTCGGTTCGGCGCCGAGCTGGCCGCCGGGAACGACTTCGCTCTGCGAGGTAATCGCTCCGGCGATATCGGCGACCGTCAGGCCCAGATAATCCATCTTGTCGGGTTTGATCCATACCCGCATCGCGTACGCGCCGCTGCCGAGTACCTGTACCTGGCCCACGCCGTTAATCCGGGCGATACGGTCTTTGATGTTGAGCATCGCGTAGTTAGACAGGAACGTTTCATCGTAGCGACCGTCGGCGGAAAAAAGCGACAGTACCATGATGTAACTGGTCGTGGTCTTCTGCGTCGTTACCCCCTGTGTGATGACTGCCGCAGGAAGCTGGGGGGTAGCCGACGCTACACGGTTTTGTGTATATATGGTGTTCATGTCGGGGTTCGAACCTACGCCGAAGGTTACCTGCAGGCTCATACTGCCGTCGTTCGAATTTGTCGACTGCATATAGAGCATGTCACTCACACCGTTGACACTCTCCTCGATCGGTGTGGCGATGCTCTGCTCTACCGTCAGCGCATCAGCGCCCTGGTAATCGGCCGAGACCTGTACCATGGGCGGAGTGATGTCGGGATATTGTTCGATCGGAGTGTTCTGTATGCCGATGAGTCCCAATACTACGATCATGATGGCGATCACCATGGCGAAGATCGGGCGCCTAATGAAGATATTTCCCATAACGTTTTACTTTTTTGCGCTCGGTTCGTTGGTTTGCGGTTCGACACTCACGCCGGCGCGCAGTTTGTGGAAGCCGTCGGTAATAACCTGCTCACCGGGTTGGAGGCCGGAATCGACCACCCACATCGGCCCGACAGTCTGGCCCAGCGTAACGATCCGTTGCTCGGCTCTGTTATCGGGTCCGAGGACATAAACACTGTAAACGCCTTGTGTCTGATTGACGGCGACCTGAGGGATTAACAATGCGTTGCGGAGCGTGTCGGTAACGGCGCTGACCTGTGCGAACTGGCCCGGGCGCAACAACGTGTCCGGATTGGCGAACGTCGCCTGGGCATCGAGCGATCCGGTCGATTGTTCGACGGCCCGGCCGATGAAATCGAAACGGCCCCGTTCGGGGTAAACCGAATTATCTGAAAGTGACAGCGTCAGGTCATACAGTTGGCCGCCCTGCTGCATCAATACGGCATAGGTTTGTTCCGGAATAAAAAAGAGCACCTTGACGCTGTCCACCTGCGAAATGGTATTCAGGGAGTTGTATTTGGAATTTAACCCGACAAAATCGCCCACCTGGGCCAACGTCCGGCCGATGATACCGTCCACGGGCGAAGTGATGCGCGTATAACCCTGTTCGATCCGGGCTGAAGTGAGGGCAGCTTTTGCAGCCCGCAAGGAAGCCTGTGCCGCCAGCAATTGGGCGGTGGCGTTGTCCAGGTCGCTCCGGCTGGCCGCATTGATCGCAGCCATAGCCTTGGTGCGTTCATAGGTCTGGCGAGCATCGGCCAACTGGGCTTCGGCACGGCTGACCGATGCCTCGCTTTGTGCCGTTTGCGCCGCATAAGGCGCTGTTTCGATCGTATACAGGAGCGTGCCTTTCTTTACGAAACTTCCTTCCCGGAAATGAATGCTTCTCAGGTACCCGTCCGCGCGGGGTTGGATTGTGATGTCACGGTAACCGTTGATCTGACCGACGAAACTCTTGCGTACCGGAACATCCTGCACGGCCACTTCTGCGACCGGAAGCCTGACGGGACCTGCAGCCGGTTTTTGTGATGAACGGCATCCGTAAAACAAAGTTCCGCCGAGGGCTGTAATCAACAGCATGTGGAGTCGAAGTGTTTTCATAGAGTCAAGTGTTTGGTTTTGCAAGCAGTCAAAAAACATACCGTTTCTGTAAAACTTCCGACTTCGGCCCTTTGCCGTTTTAGGTCTGGCGTGCAGGTCCGGCGAAAATGATAAAAACGGTTGAAATTGTACTCCAGGCAAGGAAATGGGCGGTTTTTCCCTCTGAATATTCAAAATAATTACTACCTTTATCCCATTGACTTTTTATAACCACCAAACTTGAACTTTTATTTATTATGGTTGATTTGAATTTGCTTTATGAGGCGATCCTGGGCGGTAAACTGGAACAGTCCGTAGAGGTAACCAATCAGGCGATTGCCGAGGGTGTTGAACCGCAGGCGATTATTAACGGATATATGATTAAGGCCATGGAAGAGGTCGGGCAGCGCTTCCAGCGCGGCGAGGCTTTCGTGCCGAACCTGCTGATGGCAGCCCGTGCGATGAAAGGGTCGCTGGATATTCTAAAACCGCTCATGAAGGGCGATGCGTCTACCTCTTTGGGTAAGGTTGTGATCGGTACCGTAAAGGGCGACCTGCATGATATCGGCAAAAATCTGGTCGCTTCGATGCTCGAAGGCTGCGGGTTCGAGGTGATTAATTTGGGTGTCGATGTGGGGAGCGAGAAATTTATCGAAGCCGTCAAGGAAAACAAGGCCGATATCCTCTGTCTCTCGGCGCTGCTGACCACCACAATGAACTATATGAAAGAGGTGATCGACGCTTTGCAGGCCGCAGGTATGCGTGACGAAGTGAAAGTGATGGTCGGCGGGGCTCCTGTGACCAATGCTTTCGCACAGCAGGTCGGCGCCGATGGTTACAGCGAGGATGCGAGTGAAGCAGTTGCCGTGGCTCGTAAACTGGTTTCCGCTTAACGATTTTTATTCCGGGAAGGAATGGAAAGTTGTTCGGTTCCTTTTGCCGCATTGGGGATTACTCCTGCCGATGTATTCGAGGCGATGGGGTACGGGCAAAATCGGCCCGATGCGGAAACGGAACGGTTGATCGCGCGGCTGATTCCCAGCTTCGAAAGCGCTGAACATTTGTATTGTTTTCGTATGTTCGATGGCAAAACGGACAAGAGAACAATCGAAGTGGGAGGGCAAACGTTCGATACGGGAACGACGGTAGCCGCAGTAATGCGGGGTGCCGAGCGTTTTGCGGTTTTCGTTGCAACTGCCGGAAAAGATTATGAACAGCGCCGCGATGCATTGAAGGCCGAGGGAGACATACTCAGCGAATATGCGCTGGATGCCATCGGTTCGGCGATTGCGGTCAGGATGGGTGAGTACGTCGAGGCCCAACTTGAAAGGAAGTTGGGACATGTTAGGTTTTCACACCATTTGAGTCCCGGACATTGCAATTGGCCTGTGGCCGATCAGCAGAAGTTGTTTCACTTGATGGGGGAGAATCCCTGCGGTGTGACGCTTTCGGATAGTTTCCTGATGTATCCGGTCAAGTCCCTAAGCGGAATTATCGGTATCGGGGAGCGGGTCCGGCAGATCGCGAACAACTGTGATGTGTGCCCGATGGTCAACTGTTTCAAACGGCACACCTCGGCAGGTGAATCACAACGAACTAACTTACTTTAACAGATAACCTTTATGAGAAATATGCAGGATTGGGCCAAAGGCCTGATGGATAGCAAAAAACGGGGCGTTTTGCCTATTATGACCCATCCCGGTATCGAGATGATCGGCCGTGAGGTATACGATGCGGTGACCGATGGCCGGGTGCATTACGAGGCTATCAAGGCGGTAAATGAAGCCTATCCGCAGAGTGCTGCGGCGACGGTAATCATGGACCTGACGGTCGAAGCCGAAGCTTTCGGCAGCGAAATTTCGTTCCCGAAAAACGAAGTGCCCAGTGTGATCGGCCGTCTCGTGTCGGATTACGCTTCCGTGGAGAAGTTGCAGGTGCCCGATCTGACCAAAGGACGTGTACAGCAATATCTCCTGGCCAATAAACTGGCTGCCGAAAACATCACGGATAAGCCGACTCTGGCCGGATGCATCGGTCCTTTTTCGCTGGCGGGCCGCCTGTTCGACATGACCGAGATTATGATGGCCTGCTACGTAGAGCCGGATACAATCGAGTTGTTGCTGAAGAAATGTACCGCATTCATCAAGAACTACTGCCTCGAGCTGAAGAAAGTCGGAGCGAACGGTGTAGTGCTCGCCGAACCGGCGGCAGGACTGTTGTCGAATGACGACTGCCTGAAGTTTGCGACTCCGTACCTGAAAGAGATCGTGGATGCGGTTCAGGATGAAAATTTCATCGTCGTCCTGCACAATTGCGGTAATACCGGTCACTGTACACAGTCGATGGCGGCTGCCGGTGCCTGGGCACTCCATTTCGGTAACAAGATCGATATGGTCAAGGCTCTCGAGGATACGCCGGAAGGCGTGTTGGCGATGGGGAATATCGATCCCGTAGCCATGTTCAAAGTAGCCACGGCACAGGAGATGAAAACGGCTGTGTCCGATCTGCTCGAACGGACAAAAGATTACAAAAACTTCATCCTTTCATCGGGATGCGATACACCCCCCGAAGTTCCGGCGGCTAATATCGATGCTTTCTATGAGGCGCTGGACGAATTTAACGCCAAACGTGCATAGTCCTTGTGGATGAAGTGAACCTCAACGAAATACCCGGCAGTATCTCTGTCGGGTATTTCGTTTGCTGTGTTTCTTGTGGAAAGCTTCAGTATGTAATAAAAGCGATCCTTTGCAGCGAAGCCGGTTGTTCGGAGCGGACAAGGGATGACCGGCCCGTGCCGGTTAAAAGGGGAAGAGCAGGGGAAGTGTCAGTATCATCACTATGCCGATCAGAATTTGCAATGGCAATCCGACTTTGATGTAATCCATGAAAGTGTATTGTCCGGCCGGCATGACCAGTGCATTGGGCGGCGTGGAGAACGGCGAGGCAAAACACATGCTGGCTCCGACGGTTACCGCAAAAAGGAACGGATATGGGCTGGTTCCGATTTGTATTGCCGATTGCAGGGCTATGGGAGCCAGAAGTACGGCCGTGGCGGTATTGCTGATAAACATGGTCAGTAAAGATGTGGTGAAATAGATGCCGGCCAACAGGGCTATCGGGCCGTAAACGCCCAGGCCGCTGACCAAACTGTTGGATATGTATTCGGATACGCCGGTCTTTTCCAGGGCCATCGACATCGGCAGCATGGCCGCAATCAGTACGATACTCTCCCAGTTGATGGTTTTGTATGCAGCTTCCACGTTGCGGAAACAACCCGTCAGTACCATCAATACCGCAGCGATCATAATCGCCGTAACCGGGGCGATCGGGATGAAGTCGAACACCATCGCCATAATCATCAGGAGCATGATGACACCTGCTAATGGAGCTTTGTAGTCGAGGGTGACTTTGGCCGCTTCATTTAGCGGTTGTCCCAATACGACCCAGTCCGAGTTTTCCTGGCTCAAATGGCCGATGGCATTCCAGCTGCCCTGGACCAGCAGCACATCTCCGCTGTGCATCTTCTCGTCTTTCAGGTTATTGAGGATGTATTCGCGTTTACGCCGAATGCCGAGGATGTTGACGTGGTATTTGTCTCGGAACCCCGATTCCCCTATGGTACGGTTGATCAGGCCCGAAGTAGGCATCAGGACGATCTCTGCGATACCGATGTCGTAAAAGGCCAGTGAATTGCGGTTTATTGCGGACCTCTCTTCGGGCATGTGTGTGTCCAGCAGTTCCAAACGGTAGGTTTCAGCGAAATGTTGCACTTTGTCGAAATCCCCCATCACATAAAGGAGGTCATCCGGCAGTAAAACAGTATTCGGGGCTGTTCGCTGGCTGATCGTTTTGAAAAAACGGCTCTGGGGAACGGTAATCCTTCTTATTTCGAGGATGTTCAGGTCGTAGCGGTTGCGGATGTCGGCTTCTGCGGCTGTTTTGCCAATCAGCGGGGAATGGGGTGCTACGTGCATCCGGAAAAGATGGTCGCCCAACTGATATTCCGCAGCCAGATCGTTCAGCGATTTGTTTTTGTAACCGCGTTGTTTCTCTTTTGTCCCTGTTTTCGAAAGAAAATATTTGCTCAGAGGAATCAGTACGAGGGTTCCGACCCCGACACAAATTAAACCTACCGGAAGAAAGGAGAAGAATTCGAGCGGTTGAAATCCGGCTTCGGTCAGCGTATTTTGTATAACGAGGTTGGGGGGTGTGCCGATTAATGTCATCATGCCGCCCATGCTGCTGGCGAAAGCGATCGGCATCAGCAGGCGGCTCGGATTCATGTGGAAACTTGCGGCAAGGCTGACTGCGATGGGCAGCAGCAGTGCGACGGTGCCGGTGTTGCTGACGAATGCCCCGATAGCCGAGGTGACGGCCATAAGCAGGATGAAGAGCCGCAATTCGCTTTTTCCCGCCAATTTAAGCATTTTGTTGCTGATCATTTTGGCCAGCCCGGTCTGGAAGATTGCACCGCCGACCACAAACAGCCCGATCATCATAATTACGATCGGATTCGAAAATCCGGACAGAGCCTCTTCGGGTGTAAGAATTTGGAATACGAGCAGCAGGATCAGCGCACAAAGCGCGACCAGGTCTGAACGGATTTTTCCGTTCATGAAGAAAATAGCGGCAAGAACCAGAATGATCAGGGTGATAAGCATCGACCTAAAGAGTGGTTAGGATTAGTATTTAAACGATAGGTACAAAAAACGTGCAAAGATAACGGATTGCCCGGTTTTTGCGGGATTCTCTCTATATTTGATTGCATGTAAATCTAAATATAATTGGAATGGCAATGGAGTCACAACAAGATAGGACAGCGCGGATTGTACAGGCACACCGGGAATATTACCAAAGCGGGCAAACCCGTATCTGGCAGTTTCGCCGGACGCAATTACGGCTGTTGTTGAAAGCGATCGGGCGTTATGAAGCTGAATTGTGCGAAGCGTTGTGGCGGGATTTGCATAAGTCCCGGGAGGAGGCGTTCCTGACCGAAATCGCTCTTGTAAAGGCGGAAACGAAAGGATTGATCCGGCACCTGAAACATTGGAGTGCGACCAGGCGTGCGGCAACGCCGCTGTTTATGTTCGGTTCGTGCAGCCGTATCCGGCAGGAACCATACGGAGTGGTCGCGATCCTTTCCCCGTGGAATTATCCGTTTCAATTGTTGTTTGCACCGCTTGCCGGCGCATTGGCTGCCGGAAATTGCGCGGTACTGAAACCCTCGCCCCGTACGCCTGCGGTAAACGAAGTGATGCGCAAGCTGATTTCGGAAGTTTTTGCCCCGGAATACGTGTCGTTTTTGGAAGGAGGTGCCGAGACGGCCCGTGCGTTACTGCAGCAACGGTTGGATTATATCTTTTTTACCGGTAGTCCGGCCCTGGGACGCGAAGTGATGACTGCCGCGGCCGCTCGGTTAATCCCGTTGACATTGGAGCTCGGAGGGAAAAGTCCGTGCGTAGTGGACCGGACGGCCGATGTTAAAATTGCCGCACGCCGTATCGCCTGGGGAAAATTTCTCAATGCGGGACAGACGTGTGTGGCGCCGGATTATCTGTTGGTGCATCGGGAGATCGTGCCGGAATTGACTGCCGAAATAAAGTTGTCGGTCAGTCGGATGTTCGGCGCAGACCCCCGGCAAAGTCCTTATTACGGACGTCTGGTCGGAAATGAAGAAGTTGAGCGGATGCGGCGATTGATGGAGTCGGGAGAGGTGGTTTTCGGGGGCGAAACCGATGCGGCAGCCCGCTATGTCGCCCCGACACTGCTGCGGGACGTGGCGCCGGACAGTCCGTTGATGCAACAGGAAATTTTCGGTCCTCTGTTGCCCGTCCTCGAATTCGATGATTTAGAGGCAGAGGTGGTTCCTTTTATTTCAGAACGGGAAAAGCCGTTGGCACTTTATTATTTCGGAGAGCGGCGTACCGGTGAAGCTCTTTTCGGCCGGGTCGATTCCGGCGGCGGCTGCGTCAACGACGTGGTATTGCATCTGGCCAATCCTGCACTGCCGTTTGGCGGAGCAGGAGGGAGCGGGATGGGGCAGTATCACGGTCGATATAGTTTTGAGACCTTTTCCCGTCCCCGTTCCGTGCTGACAGCTCCGCGCAAGTCGGATTTTGCGATGAAATATCCCCCTTATAAGGGATTTCGCATGATACGCAAATTGTTTTAGGATGTACAGGAGTGGACGATGACTGAAAATTATGGAATAGAGGGATGGAACAGTCCCTCTATTTTTTTTCTTTCTTGTGCCGGATAAACAATGGGGGTTGCTCGGGGAAGAAGTATTATTTTTGGTTTTATATATACTTATTTTAGGGGTGTCATGTTGATAAAATACGTATTTTTTTGAATATAACCCCTGAAAAATTGCATGAAATAAAAAATATTTTGATATTTGTGGCGGATTAGGATCCGATTCCAGTATACCAAATAATTCTTAAACCTGTCCGAATATGGCAACACTGAGATTCAAAGTGGTGGAAGATGCAATCAAACGCAAGGCGCTGGATGTTCCGGCACCGGAAAAACGTCCTTCAGAGTATTACGGCATGTACGTATTCAATGAGGAGAAAATGCGCAAATACCTGCCCCAGAAAACCTACGAGGCTTTGCTGGAGACGATGAAGCACGGTAAGGCGCTGGCCCGTGATCTGGCCGACAGCGTCGCTTCGGGAATGAGGCAATGGGCGATGGATATGGGTGCGACCCATTATACTCATTGGTTTCAGCCGTTGACCGGAGGTACGGCCGAGAAACACGATGCGTTCATCGAACCCGATGGACAGGGTGGGGTAATCGAAGAATTTTCGGGTAAATTGCTAATCCAGCAAGAGCCTGATGCGTCGAGTTTCCCGAACGGAGGGATTCGCAATACGTTTGAAGCGCGCGGATATTCGGCTTGGGACGCCACCTCTCCGGCATTTATCGTGGGGACGACACTTTGCGTTCCGACGATTTTTATCGCCTATACAGGCGAAGCGCTCGATTTCAAGGTTCCGTTGCTCCGTTCCCTCGAGGCAGTCGACAAAGCCTCTGTTGCGGTCTGCCAATATTTCGATGCGACCGTAGGGAAGGTGCATTCGTACTTAGGCTGGGAGCAGGAGTATTTCCTAGTGGACGAAGGACTGTGGGCGGCCCGGCCCGACCTGATGCTGACCGGCCGCACGCTGATCGGGCATGAGAGTGCGAAAAACCAGCAGTTGGAAGATCATTATTTCGGGGCGATTCCGACCCGGGTGATGGCTTTCATGAAAGAGCTCGAATATGAATGCTGGAAGCTGGGGATTCCGGTTAAGACACGTCATAACGAAGTGGCGCCTAACCAGTTCGAATTGGCGCCGGTATATGAAGAAGCGAACCTTGCCAACGACCACAACCTGCTGTTGATGTCGACAATCAAACGCATCTGCCGCAAACACTGTTTCCGGGCGCTGCTGCATGAGAAACCCTTCAAGGGAATCAATGGCTCCGGCAAGCACTGCAACTGGTCGTTGGGGACGGATACCGGAGTGAACCTGCTCTCGCCCGGCAAGACCCCGAAAAACAATTTGCAGTTCATTACATTTTTGGTGAATGTGATGATGGCGGTTTATAAATACAACGGATTGCTGAAAGCGAGCATCGTCAATGCGACCAATGCGCACCGCCTTGGGGCCAACGAGGCCCCGCCTGCCATTATTTCGGTTTTCTTGGGGCGCCAGCTCTCGGAGGTGCTCGACAAAATATCCAGTTGTACGGGGCAGGATGAGATTGTGTTTAACGGCAAAAGCGGCTTCAAGATGGAAGGGATTCCACATATTCCTGAATTGTTGCTGGACAATACCGACCGCAACCGTACCTCCCCGTTTGCCTTTACCGGCAATCGCTTTGAATTTCGCGCCGTCGGGTCGTCGGCCAACTGTGCAGGAGCGATGACCGTGCTGAATGCGGCGGTGGCCGATCAGTTGACCGAGTTCAAAACAGCTGTCGATGCGCGTATCCGGAATGGCGAAGATGCGATGAAAGCCATTTATACCGTACTCAAAGGGTATGTGCGTGAATGCAAAGCGATTCATTTCGATGGAAACGGGTACACCGAGGAGTGGAAGGCGGAGGCGGCTCGGCGCGGACTGGATTGCACGGTATCCGCACCGGAGATGTTCGACCGTTACCTGGCTTCGGAAAGCGTGGAGATGTTCGAGCGGACACATGTGCTGAGCAAAAAAGAGCTGGAGGCGCGTGTGGAAGTCATGTGGGAGACCTACACCAAGAAGATACAGATCGAAGCGAGGGTGCTGGGCGATATGGCGATGAACCATATCCTGCCGGTGGCTTCGGGTTACGAAAGCGTGTTGCTGGATAAAATTTTTAAACTGCAATCGCTCTTTACCGACGATCAGTGGAAAAAACTATCGGCGCGGGACATCGCTTTGGTAGAGAATATTTCGGGCCATATCGCCGAGATCCAGAACCTGACGATCCGGATGGTCGGTGCACGCAAGGTGGCTAATAAAATCGACTGCGAACGAACCAAAGCCGTGGCTTATCACGATACGGTCGCCGGACTCCTCGATGAAATTCGCTACCATGTCGACAAACTCGAGCAGGTGGTGGACAACGAACAGTGGCCGCTGCCCAAATACAGGGAATTGCTGTTTATCCGGTAATGTTATAAGGCAGAAAAAAGGACTGGCATATTTTACATGCCAGTCCTTTTTTATTAACAACAACCTTTTTGTCGATGGTGAAATTTACAGTAGTTGTTTCGAGATTACCTACTAAGACAAGCTTGGATTATCGCCGATTCCTGTTCCCTCATCCGGATTTTCCTTTTTGAAAAACAGGTCTTTTACGACCACAATGCCGGAAGCGGCAAAAGCTCCCAAAAATGTAAACGCGATTAAAATAACGGCTTTGCTGGTGTTCGATTTGCGGGTCGGCACTCCGGCCGGTTCGATGATCGTGACGCACGGGGTTTGTTCCTGCACTTTGAGTTTGGCCATTTCGAGCTGTTGGGCCAGTTGGCTGTATACGCCGTAAGCAAGGGTCTGCTCGTTGCGAAGCCGCTCCTGCTCGGCCCTTACCGATTGGCGGGCTACATTCTGGGTAGCATCCATATAGGATGCATAGCGGCGTTGGGTTTCGTGGTAACTCTCGCGGGCCGACTGGTAGGACTCCTGGGTGAAAGCCAGGTCGCGTTTTGCTTTTTCAGTCCGGTAATCACCCATATACTCTTCCAGTTTACGAACCATCGAATCCGTGACAGCGGCTGCAACCACGGGATCCTGCATCGTGGACGAGGCGGTAATCACACCTGTCTTTTTGTCCACGCTAATGTTGATGCGTTTCGATAAACCTTCCAGCACCTGGGCCTGTTCGCGGGTCAGCGCTTTGGGGTTGATCACGGCTCCCGGTTCTTCTTTTTCTGACCATAGCGAAACAATATAGCCAAGTGCTTTTATCGGAGCACGCAGGATATAACTCCACCAGGGAGACGACAACTCGGTGTCGATGTAATCGTAAAGCGACAGTTTTCCGCTCTTTTTCGGTTGAACCGGAATCTGGCTCAATTCGACGATGAAAGGCGTACTTTGAACAACGTCAGGGTACAGCATCAGATTGATTCCGTCTACTCCTCCTGCACCACTGAGGTCGAATCCGGCCAATGCGGCAAGGCCGGCCATATTGCTGGTCTTATTGGATTTTCCCTCTTCGGGTGCCATTTTCACCGATGAAGTGTATTCTTTTGGGAGGCTGAAGCCGATCACCAGGCCGGCAACGGCGCCGATCAACGCATATTTGATTATAAAACGGCGTTTCGCCCAGATTTTTTTGGCCAGTTCCAGCAGGTCGATCTCTTCGGTTTCAGGCTTGACAGGTGTTTCAGACATATGTTAGAGGCATTAATTACATTAAATATAGCAATTATTATTTCTTTTTACGGTGCGGATCGCAGATCAGCAATCCGATCGACAGCCCGATCTTGTTGGGCAGCCACTCAGCTGAACCGTTCCAGGGATCGGGATGCTCGGGCGGTACCGGCCTGTGCGGATTCATGTCGATTTGTCCGTCCAAGCTGTATCCGTTATACCAGCTTGCCATATAGGCCCAACCGAGGTAGGCGTCCAGCAACCAGCGCTCTTTGAATTTGTATTCATAGCCGAACGCCAGGCCGAACATCATGCCGTAGCCTTTGCAATAGCGGTCTTCGAGCCTCAGTTTGCCACTCCGGAATTCGGGTTTCGACATATCGAACGCCATCATGCCGACGTTCCCGGCCAGATACCAACCGTCGTTATGCTGTCTGAAATAGCGGCGGTATTCGTTCATAAAAATCCCGAACAACATGTGTTTGCCGTTGCTTCCGACCTCTTTCCACGGTGAGATGACCAGTTCGGTCTGGAAGGTGGATTTGGGCGAGAGCGTGAATTCGAACGCCGGATTGATGACTCCGACCAGTGCATAAAGGCCGTTCAACTTGGCATAGGTTTGGGCCTGGGTCTGCCGGGCGCCGCACACGAGCAATGCCAGAAGCAACAGGAGTTTCGCTAGATTTTTCATCGGAGCCGGTTTAGAAGTGCTGATTATTCTGCAAATATACAATATATGGATCAATAGGCAATCCTGCTACAAAACCAGAATCAAAATTTTAAGGGCCCGGCTGAGAAAATCGGCCGGATTCGGCTATCTTTGTCTCCTTATCAAGTTTTCCAACAAACAGAATTATGGTCAAAATAGGAACTGTATTTTCTCCGATCGGCAAGAAGGCTTTACTGTGCGGTTCCGGAGAGCTGGGCAAGGAGATTGCCATTGAGTTGCAACGTTACGGGGTCGAGGTGGTCGCATTGGACCGCTATCGCGATGCTCCGGCCATGCAAGTCGCACACCGCTCATACGAAGTGTCGATGCTGGACGGTAAACGGCTGCGTGAGATTATCGAGGCGGAAAAACCGGATTACATTATTCCCGAGATCGAGGCTATTGCAACCGATACGCTGTTAGAGCTGGAAGCTGAAGGTTATCATGTCGTACCTACCGCCAAAGCAGCCAAATTGACCATGAATCGCGAAGGTATCCGCCGTCTGGCTGCGGAAGAGTTGGGATTGCCGACCTCGCCGTATCGTTTCGCCTCGACCCGTGCGGAATTTACGGAAGCCGTGCGCGAAGTGGGCATTCCGTGCGTAGTGAAACCGGTGATGAGCTCTTCGGGACACGGACAAAGCGTGATCCGCACGGAGGAAGATGTCGAGCGGGCATGGTATGTTTCTCAGCATGAAGGACGTACCGGCAGCGGCCGTGTGATCGTGGAAGGTTTTATCCCGTTCGATTATGAAATAACCCAACTGACCGTCCGGCATGCCGGTGGAACATCGTTCCTGGAGCCGATCGGCCATTATCAGGAAGACGGGGACTACCGCGAATCGTGGCAGCCGCAGCCGATGACTCCGGCATTGAAAGAACAGGCACAGTTCATAGCCGGGAAGGTAACCGATGCTTTGGGCGGTTGGGGAATTTTCGGCGTGGAGTTATTTATCCGGGGAGATCAGGTGATTTTCAGCGAGGTGTCGCCACGGCCGCACGATACGGGTATGGTGACGATGATTTCCCAGGACCTGTCGCAATTTGCCCTGCATGTCCGGGCAATTCTCGGATTGCCTATTCCCAACGTCGCTTTTCACGGCCCGTCGGCTTCACGGGCCATTGTAGTGGAAGGGGATACGGACCGTGTCGAATTTGCCAACCTCGAAAATGTGCTCTCCGAACCCGATACGCAGATGCGCATTTTCGGTAAGCCGGAGGTCAAAGGACATCGCCGCATGGCCGTACTGCTTGCCCGGGGCAAAGATATTTCCGAAGCACGCGAAAAGACCGGTCGTTCCTATGCCAAACTGCAAATCAATGTGTACGACCGGGAGTAGTTGCCCTGCACGCGTCGGCTCGGCGAATATCGAGTAAATCAGGATATATAGATATATAAACGGAAAAGAGAGGCAATCGCCTCTCTTTTTGTATAGTAATTTAAGTTTCCGGTTTCAAGGAATATGTCCTTTGATCTTCACCGGATTATGCTAGTTTTTGCAGATGTTTGTGTGCAGATTTCAACTGCATGGCCAACGAAATGGCGGCAATGCCTGCGAAGAGCAGGGAGATACCAACCCACACAACGACCATCGTAGTGCCGAATACCAGCGGTTGGATTAAAACCCACAGCGAACAGAGCAATAGCAGGATGCCGCTGATGATGGTCCATGCCGATCCGGGAACGTTCATCGAACTCATGTCTCCTCCCAGACCGATGGCGCTGAATCCACGGAACATCAGCCAGAAGCCGAGGAAGATCGGCAGGGTGGCAGCAGAAAGCGCTACATTCCAAACGAGGATCGCCCCGAGCACGATTTCAATAATGCCGCCGGCCAACATCCAGCCGCGTCCTGTAATGTAGTGTTTGTTGGCAGTAGAAAGGATGACCTGAAAGATGCCCGAGAGTAGGATCAACCATCCGAACATCAGTGACATGCCGATATAACTTTGGGCAGGAAAAGCAAATACGACGATGCCGATTACTAGTAGTGCGATGCCGGTCAGCAACAGCAGCCACCAGTATTTAACGGCTTGTTTCGAGTTTTCGATCAAAGCAGCAAATGAATTTTCCATAATTTGAAAATTTTAAGGTTAGAATATCCCCCCTTGGTAAAGATACCGCGATGGGAGAGTCCTCATGTGCAGCTGTCGGATCGCCGGGAATTATTTGGTTTTCTGCCACTGAACCAGAAACAGGATACCTGTCAGGATCAGCGCGGACGATAACCCGGTGTAGAAGACCGCAATGAATGACGTGGGTAAAAGGTGCAATTTGCGTACCAGAATCCCCAGTGTAATCATGAAACCCATGATGAGCCAGCCCTTTACGTCGAAGAATGAAAATGGGCAGTTGCGGTCTGCCTTCTGTCCGATCCTTGCGGTGTGCTTGTTGTATAGCCTCCTGAAAATCAAACTGAAGAAAAGCAGGAAGACGATAATGGCTTCACCTGTTTTGAACAACCATTCCCGTTGGTCATCCACCCATGTAATAATGCCGATACGCAGGATATTAGCCCCGGCGATGATCCATACTAGGCCTGCAATCAGCAATAAGGTCCGCCTGCTTACTCTCCAACGCATAATTCCAATTTTTATTTAAGCATTAAAGATAGGAAATAAAACGGAGTTTGGGTGCATGCCGAAACGTCCGATCGTTCGTGGTCGTTTTCGAATATCCCCAAGCCGCGATCCTGCCTTTTGATATGTAATTTGCTGTCAATAAGATTAATATGATACAAAAAGTGATTAAAAAGACACTTTTGATGACGTGTCGTAAAGTGAAGGCAATCTACCTTTGTCCCCGTGGAGTTAAGCAGAAGAAGGTTCGGGATGCTGGGGCATCCTTTGGGTGCCGACCGATCTCCGGCCGATGAGTTGGAAAGAGAAAATCCGGCATGACTAATTACTAGTTTACTATCCCAAGTTCAATCTAACAAACATTAAAAATGAAGAAATTAATTCTTTTGGCAGCTTTTATGGTAATTGCTTTTCAGGGCTTCAGCCAAACCTCACTCGAACCCACCAAACTGGGTGAATGGAATCGTCCCGCCGCTACCGGTATAGCAGACGTGGATCAATACATCGATGCCTGCGCGGATATGTATCAGGAGGCTATGGACATTCGCAAGCAGTATGAAGCGATCGACACCTTGACATTAAATGTGGGTGAGGCCCTTGAAATTGCGCAAAATAACGACGAGACCATCAATCATAAAATAGCAGAGTATAAAGCTCTGTTCGAAAGGGTTGAAGCACAACAACAGGCTGCCGCGACTCTGCCTGCTTTGGCAGAGAAAGCAGCGAAAAGTGTGCCCTTGGGCTTGAAAGCGATAGCAATTACCAAAGCGATTGCCTCGACAAAAAATGCCATCAAACTCGCAGTTGAAGAGAATGTCGCGTTAGTAAAAGCCATCACGCAGCAACTTTCGACATTGAGTACGGCTCCGGTTAAAGGGGAATAATCGATGTTACACTGCTTTCGTCCCGAAATGCAAGGGATGCGGCAAAAATCGTCAAATGGTTGTAATAACCGATATTCAATGAAAAAGAGGCTGCAATTGCGGCCTCTTTTTCATTGAAGGTGGATTCCTATTTGGTCGAATAAGCGCAAAGCATCCAGACTAGTTTTTCTTGTTCCTTGAGGTAATCGCTTAACAGCGCCACGGTCACTTCATCGCCTGCTTCAGATGCCAGAGACAGGATCGTCCGCTCTTCGCCGATCAGGTATTTGTAGCTGTCCAGGATGTTCTTCAGTGCCTCGCTGCCGCAATTGACCTCACCGACCTCTTTGATTTTGGAGATTTTCAAATAATCGCTGAACTTGTTGGCAGGCACACCGCCGAGGGTAAGAATGCGTTCCGCTATTTCGTCGATCTTGTCCGCCGCATCGTTGTATAGGTCTTCGAATTTGCTGTGCAGTACGAAGAAGTCCGGTCCTTGAATGTTCCAGTGGAAACCGCGCAGGTTCGTATAATATACCTGGAAGTCAGCCAGAAGTTGTTGCAGCGATTTTACTACGTTATCCGTTGCGGATGCATTCAGTTGGAGATAATCTAAGGTTTTCATAATCTCTGTGTTTTATTGGTTAAACTTTGTTTGATCTTTTCTTTGATACAAATGTACATTAAAAATTAATATAAGTCAAATTGATAATATTTATATCGAAATAGGTTAAGCTTATCGTGTGTCGCGCTTGATATATGTAGAAAGAATACACAAAGTATATGCAAAAATAAGCCTCCGCGAAAGCGGAGGCTTATTCTGTTTAACAGGCCGAAAGAGGTCTAACGGGCTCCTTCTGTGTCGACAGCCTCATTGAAGCCGATCGTTCCGTCATATCTCATTGCCTGCAGGTTGTTACAGGAGGTACTGATGTATGAGACTCCGTTATAAAATATGGTTATTTTGAAGCGGTATACCCTGCCTGTGGTCGCAGTGGCCGTAAAACTTACGTACACCTTGTTCTTTTTGCCCGCTTCCACTTTGTAGTCGGAGATGGTCCCGGTAAAACGCATCCCATCGTTGTTCCCGAAGGTGTTGTATCCGCCGCCTATATAAGGCAAGGTAGAATATATCTGGTTTCCTTCAATCTTGACCATACTGGGGACGGCTACTCCTGAGCCTGCCATGGGATAGGCTTGCGATACATTTACCGTGTAATTTTGGCTTTCCGCCAAAGCTTTCATCGCTACGGCCGCTTTTACCTGGCTTAATGCCGGTGGCTTTGCCGCAAATGCATGTACATTTCCACCCAGCAACAGACAAATTGCCGCTAAAATCAATTTGCTTTTCATAACATACAAGTTTTAGGTTCGTGTTTATTTTGGTTTGTTGGGAGAGTCTTTTGTTATAAAAATAGCAAACATTTGTCAAAACGACCAAAAATACGGTGTAAAGGCGCTGGGGAAACGGAATTTTTCATGCGAAACGTGCAGTCGAACCCTATTAATGGGCCTCGTTGTCTACCCCGTCGCTTATACCGATCACACCGTCATAACGCATGGGATCCAAGCTCGGACAACTTGCACTGATCAACGTTTTACGGTTGTAGAAAATTTCCATCCGAATTTGATACACGCGTTTCGTGTCGGTGGTTACTTTGAACGCTACCCGTACTTTATTTTTTTTGTCGACCGTTACGGTATAGTCCGAGATGGTGCCATTAAAGCGCATCCCGTCGTTATTGCCGAAATTGTTGTATCCGCCGCCCCAATACGGCATGGACGAATAGGCCGTTTCTCCATTGACTTTCAGTAACGAGTTGGTGGCTATTCCGCCGCCTTTCACTCCCGATGCTTGTTGTACCCGGACGGAATAATTGCGGTTTTCGACCAAGGTTTTCATTGCAGCGGCAAGTTGTTGTTGTTGTTCGACAGAGGGTTTTGCGGCAAACAGACCCGCACTCCCGGCCATAAGCAAAGCAACAGCCGCCAGAATCAATTTTCTTTTCATGACTCAATAAATTAAGGTTAGTACTTGAAAATGCTTTTGGACTCTGGGAGGGCTACAATAAAGCTAAGGATTTTTTAACGAATTACAACCAAATTGCAGAATAAAATTAATAAAAAGCCTTCCCAACTGAGAAGGCTACCTGGAATGACACAGACAAAGACAGCTCCTTTCCCTATTCGGTTTTATCGCTCGGGCCGATTTTGCCGTCATAACGCATGGGGTCCATACTGGAGCAAAGGGCACTGATGAAAGTAGAACCGTTATAGAAAATCTCCATCTTGAATTGGTAGATCCGGCCGGTGTTCGCAGTTGCTTTAAATGCAACTTGTACTTTATTCTTTTTATCGATCGTTACGGTGTAATCCGAAACGGTGCCGGTGAAACGCATCCCGTCGCTGTTGCCGAAAGTGTTGTAACCTCCGCCCCAATAGGGTAGTGTTGAATAGGCCTCATTCCCGTTGATCCTGAGGATAGCCAAAGGAGTAGCCACGCTGGCCCCTTTCAGCGGGAAAGCCTGGGCTATCCGCACGGTGTAATCCCGGCTCTCGGCCAATGCTTTCATGGTTGCCGCAGCTTGCTGTCGCTCGGCTGCGGAAGGTTTAGCGGCCGATAGGCTCAGGGTTCCGCACATCCATATACATACGATCGCTACGACTGATTTTATTTTCATGGCTTCGAGGTTTAGTGCGATGTTTGATTTTTGAAGTTGAGACATTGAATAAAGATGGAACGCAAAGAATATAGGCATGCACAACTAATCGGCAAAGGTATGGACGCCTCTAAATCGTCGGCTTTATCGTAGCAGTCTCTTTACAGTCTCTGCGATTTGTCGTCCGTCGGCTTGTCCGGCCAGTTTTTTCGTGGCCAAACCCATTACTTTGCCCAGGTCGGCCGCAGACTTCGCCCCTGCCTGGGTGATGATCTCCTGCAGAACAGTCTCCAACTCCGCGCCTTCGATCTGCTTGGGAAGGAAAACTTCCAGGCAAGTGGCTTCGGCCAGTTCGTTCTCGGCTAATTCAGGCCGGTTGTTTTCGGCATAGACAGTTGCGGACTCTTTGCGTTGTTTAACCAATTTCTGAATGATTTTCAATACAGCGGCATCGCTGATTTCATCCGAACCGTCAGCGGTTTTAGCCAAAAGGATCTCGGCTTTGATAGCCCGCAATGCTGCGAGCCGCACTTTTTTTTTGGACAACATGGCCTGTTTGATGCCATCGTTGATTTGGGTTTCCAGATTCATCGTATGAAAATTTGAATAAGCTATATCCGTTAGACAGCCTTAAAGGTAGTGAATTTTCTGCCACCCTGTGCGGTTTTCGAAAATGTCCGGTCCACGGGCCGGCAAAAGGAAGGTCAATACTCTTCGCCATTCGGATCGGGACGGTTGGGGAGCCCGTCGCGGAATTTAAACGATGCATGCGTCCCGTCGCAGAAAGGTTTATTCGAGGAGTGTCCGCAACGGCATAAGGTAACGCGGTTGCGGATTTCATACGTGAAACCGTCCGGACGCTGTACCGGGATACCTCCTCTTACCCACAATGCACTGCTTATGCGCAGCAGAGGATCTTCGAGCAAACCGAGGTCCGGATCGAAATGCGGCTCGACAGGGGCTTTGTCGTCTTTCCATGCGGAAAGGCGTCCTGCCGGACAGTGGTTGGCTTCCTGGATAGTCAGTTCGGCAGCCTCCTGTCCCTCCTCTTCGGCCAGATTCCAGACGCGGCCCTTTGCGTCGCAGAAGCGGGCGAACGCACAATATTTCTCATTATCGGTCAGCGTGATTTCGGGTCCGTCGATCTGTTCCGCATCCTCGAGAAGCGGACGGGTAGAGGCCGTGAGGGCCGGGTCCCAGTCGGCGTGTTCGTGCGAACCGTCGCAATAAGGCTTGTTTTTGGAATATCCGCAGCGACACAGTGCTGTGGGTTCGTCTTTGGTGGAGTAGTGCGCTCCCTCCTTGAAATACCAGATTTCGCCTTCGCCGTTGGGCATGATAAATTGTTGTACCAGCGGCGGCTGGCCATAAACCAGATAAGGACCGTCGTCTGCGATGACGATGCGGTATTTTTCGGGAGCGACCGTAGTTCCCGGTTCGACTTGAGGTTTCATAAGCTTGTTGGTTTTAAGGACTATCGCTATGAAACGGAGGGTCAAAAACTATGCCCGCTGTTGCTGCGAAGGATAAAAAAAACGTTTTTCCCTTAAAATCAATATCAAAGCCACTAAGGCGGCCAGCAGATCGGAAAACGGAATGGACAACCACACCCCTGTCAGCCCGAACCACTTGGAGAAGAGATACAACGAAGGAATTAGAAAAATTACCTGGCGCGACAAACTCATAAAAATGGCCTTGGGAGCTTTGCTGATCGACTGGAAAAAATTGGAAATGATGATCTGGAAACCGACCACCGGCAGCATGATGAATGCCAGCCGAATGCCTTTCACAGCCATTGATTTGAGGCCCGGATCGGACGTAAATGCGCTCACCAGCAGCCCGGGGAACAATTCGCAGACCACAAACCCGATTACCATAATCAGAGTGCCGACCCGCAGTGTCAGCAGAAGCGTGTCTTTCATGCGTTTGTACTTCTGAGCGCCGTAGTTGTAGCCGACGATCGGCTGCATGCCCTGGCATAACCCCATAACGCTCATCACGATCAGGATTGCATAGCTGTTCAGGATACCGTAGGCTCCGATCGCCAGGTCACCGCCCTGGCGCACCAACTGATGGTTCATGATGATGTTGACACCGCACGCCGCGACATTCATCAGAAATGGAGCCATCCCTATCGAGGTGATGTTGCGGATGATGTATCCCCGCAGGTGCATACAGCCTTTTTCGAAATGCACGACATGCTTCGGATTGAAGAAATGGCTCATCACGAATACGGCGCTTACGAACATCGAGATCACGGTCGCGATAGCCGCTCCCTGGATGCCCAAACCGAATCCGAAAATGAAAATCGGATCGAGGATCACGTTCAGTACGACACCGATCAGGATCGTATACATCGATTTTTGCGGGTATCCCGAAGCGCGCATCATGCCGCTGAAACTGTAGCTTACGTTGGTCAGTACACTGCCCGGAATGACGATTTTCAGGTAGTCGATCGCATAGGGGATGGTCTGTTCGCTGCCTCCGAAAGCGACCAGGATTTCGGGCAGGTAGATCATCGCGATGGTGATGAATACGGCCGAGAGGACAAATGTCAGAATGAAAGCGTTGCCCAGAATGTTACGGGCCCATTTGATATCTTTCATCCCCAGTACGATCGACAGCCGAGCGGATGCTCCTACGCCGACGAGCGTGCCGATCGCGGCGATCAGCGTCATCAGCGGGAAGGTCAGCGCCAGCCCGGAGATGGCTAAGGGGCCCACTCCCTGCCCGATAAACACGCGGTCTACGATGTTGTACAGTGACGCGACTACCATCCCGACGATCGCGGGTACGGAATAGTGCAGCAGCAGGCTGCCGATCTTGTCTCGTTCCAGTTTGGCGGTGGCTGTCTCCTGTTTTTGAATCATAGATAAAATAAGAGGTTAAATCTGAAAAGGGAAGGGGAAAGGGTTGCAAAGATACGGCAAAATCCGCTCATCTTTTTACTAAACGCAAATAAAAAATTAAAAAAATGAACCGTTTTATTTGAAATTTGCTACCTTTAAGAAGCCACACCAAGTTCTACTCATACTAACTTAAAACCTTCAAGTCATGAAAAAGCAAGCTCTCCTCTGTTTCGTGCTTCTGTCGGTTGGATTTTTGGTCGCTGCTGCACAAACGCAGCCGGTCAAAATAACCGTGACCAACACCAAAGGAAAACCCCTGAACAAAGCGCTGATTTCCCTGAAAAGCGCGCCGCATTACCGGACTCCCGGTAAAGACGGCTCCCTGACCGTGCAAGCCCTGCCTAACGATACGATTTTTGTTACGCTTGACCGTTATATCGGCAGTATTCCGGTAGATGCCTCCTCCGAGGTGGCGGTGGCCGTAGCCAAAGGCCAAATGTTTAAAGCCGAAAACGGGAAGCCCACTTCGACGGCCTACACCGTACTGACATTACCGCCTTTCAACCAGTACGACCTCACCACGATGCCGAACCTGCATGCCTATCCCGATTTGAAGTCGTTTGTCACGGTTCGCTACCCGGCCGTCAGGATCAAGGACGGAGAGGCCTATTTGCTCTCCTCGTCAGCGGGAAGGCCTTCGAGCGGAACCCTTGCAACCGGAGAACAACAATCTTCTCCGCCCATGCTGATCGTTGTCGACGGGAGCCCCCGGCAGAATTTTGGGACAGTGAACGATGTAGTCCGTCCTTCGGAACTGAAAAGCCTGGTTATCAAAAAAGCCGATGCGATGTATGGCATGCGGGGTGCCGGCGGCATTATGGAAATCACGCTAAAAAAAGGCGGCGAATAGCCCGGATTTGACTCAGTTCGAATGTGCCGGGAATAAATCGGGAGTAACAAATAGTTGGAATAACTAAGGGGGAAGTCTGCTTCCCCCTTAGTTATTCTTTAACATCACATCGGTTCTTTATCTCCTTATTCCCACTCGATCGTTGCGGGCGGTTTGGAGCTGATGTCGTACACGACGCGGTTGATTCCCTTGACGCGGTTAATGATCTCATTGGAAACTTTCGCGAGGAATTCATAGGGAAGGTGTACCCAGTCGGCGGTCATACCGTCCGTAGAGGTAACCGCACGCAGGGCTACACAGTTCTCATAAGTGCGCTCGTCACCCATCACACCGACAGATTGTACGGGCAGCAGCATGACGCCGGCCTGCCAAACTTTGTCGTACAAACCGGCTTCTTTAAGGTTGTCGATGAAAATTTTGTCGGCTTCCTGCAGTACGCGCACCTTCTCTGCGGTCACTTCGCCCAGGATACGGATACCCAGACCCGGACCCGGGAACGGGTGGCGGCCCAGAATCTCCATCGGAATGTTCAACTGGCGCCCTACGCGGCGTACTTCGTCCTTGAACAGCAGGCGCAGCGGTTCGACGATCTTCAGGTGCATCTTCTCCGGCAGGCCGCCTACGTTGTGGTGCGACTTGATCGTGGCCGACGGACCGTTGACCGACACCGATTCGATTACGTCGGGATAGATCGTGCCCTGCGCCAGCCACTTCACGTCGGTCAGCTTTTGCGCCTCTGCGTCGAATACTTCGATAAAGTCGCGGCCGATGATCTTGCGTTTATTCTCCGGTTCGGTTACGCCTTTCAGGTCGGAGAGGAATTTATCGCCGGCCCGGACACCGATGACGTTGAGTCCCATCGATTCATACGAGCGAAGGACGTCTTCGAATTCGTTTTTGCGCAACAGGCCCATATCCACAAAGATACAGACCAGGTTCTTCCCGATCGCCTTGTGCAGCAGCATGGCGGCTACGGACGAATCGACACCGCCGGAGAGGCCCAATACCACTTTGTCGTTGCCGAGTTTGTCCTGCAATTCCCTGACGGTCGATTCGATAAACGAATCCGGCGTCCAGTCCTGTTTGCATCTGCAAATATCCACGACAAAGTGTTTCAGCAACTGGGAACCTTCGGTCGAGTGGTATACCTCGGGGTGGAATTGGATACCCCACGTCTTTTCCCCATCGATTTGGAAAGCCGCTACCGGTACATCTTCGGTGCTGGCGATAATTCTATAATTGTCCGGAATGCGCGCGATCGTATCGCCGTGCGACATCCACACCTGGGTAGTCTGTGAAAGGCCGCAGATCAGCGGATTTGCCGCTTCCACCTTGGAAAGCATGGCCCGGCCGTATTCCCGCGTAGCGGACGGTTTCACCTCTCCTCCGTAATTTTGCGCGAGGTACTGTGCGCCATAGCAGACGCCCAATAGGGGAAAAGCGCCTTTGATCGGGGAAAGGTCTACCTGGGGGGCATTCGCATCGCGCACCGACGAAGGACTGCCCGAGAGGATCACGCCCTTGACCGAGCTGTCCGGGGCCGGGTAGTGGTTGTAGGGGTGGATCTCGCAATATACGTTCAGCTCGCGTACGCGCCGCGCAATGAGCTGCGTGTACTGGGAGCCGAAGTCGAGAATCAATATTTTCTCCTGCATATTTGTGGGGTTATGTTATTGGCAGTTTGGCAAAAACGGCTGTTCCGTATATTACGGATTGCCGCCCGGGTTAATTACGAACGCACCTGTGCTCCGGCACGACGTTCGAACTCGCGGACCAAATTGGCCATCGTTTTGTCGATGACCTGATCCACCAGTGTTTTGGTCGTATCTTCGAGCACGAAATTCAACGCGTAGGATTTCTTTCCTGCAGGCAGTTTATCCCCTTCGTAAACGTCGAACAGCGTAACATTCTTGAGCAGTTTCTTTTCAGTGGCGAAAGCGATTTCACGCAACTGGGAGAAGGTCGTCTGCGAATCGACTAGCAGGGCCAGGTCGCGGCGCACTTCGGGGAATTTCGAAAGTTCCTGTACCGTCACTTTGTGATTCCTGGTCAGTTTGAGGAATGCATCGAAATTCATCTCCAAGTAATAGACTTCGGCCTTGATGTCGAACATCGAGCGGATTTTCTTCGACACGATTCCCATTTCGACCATCCGTTTGCCGTTGATTTTATAGGTAACCGCCTCGCGGTACAGATCGCTTGAGAGTGTTTCCATCATAGCTCCGTTCAGGTCGATACCGATTCTGGCGAAAATCTTTTCGGCCACGGTTTTCAGCGTGTAGAAGCTGGTCGGCTGGCTCGATACGTTCCACGAAGGAACGTGATCGACGCCGGTTATGAGGATCGACAGTCGGTTCTGTTCGCTGTACGGAGCCAAGCCTCCTTCGGACGCTTTGTCCCGGTCGTAGGAGTAGCAATTGCCGAACTCATAGAGTTTCAGGTCGCCGTTTTTGCGGTTCGTGTTCAGTTCAACCGCCTCCAAGGCATTGAACAGCAACGTCTGGCGCATCACGTTCAGGTCATTGCTCAACGGATTGAGAATAGCGACGCTGTTTTCGGCTTTATAGGCCTCCAATCCTTCGTAATAAGCCGCTTTGGTGAGCGAATTGCTCATGATCTCGTTGAAACCGTTGGCGGTCAGCAGGTCCGCGACAACATTGGTGACCTTGTCGCGGTCAGGGTTGGGTGCATAAGAGAGGGTAGAGTGAACCTGCTGCGGAATCTCGATATTGTTGTAGCCGTAGATGCGCAGGATGTCCTCGACCAGGTCGGCTTCACGCTGCACATCGACACGGTAAGGAGGAACGGCTACGCCCAATGTGTCGCCGTCCTCTTTTTCGATTTTTATGTCCAACGCCAGGATAATCCTCCGGATCGTTTCATCCGGCACATCTTTGCCCATCAGTCGTTTGACGCGGCTGAGCGAAATGTCGAACCGGAAAGGTCGCACCGGAACGGGATAAAGGTCCGTTACCGGGGAGCTGACCTTTCCTCCCGCCAATTCCACCATCAGCAGGGCTGCCCGTTTCAACGCATAAGGCGCTATCTCCGGATCGATTCCGCGTTCGAAACGGAACGAGGCATCGGTGCTCAACCCGTGGCGTTTGGCGCTTTTGCGAATCCAAACCGGATTGAAATAAGCGCTCTCGATGAATACGTCCGTCGTGGTTTCGGTCACGCCCGAATCGAGCCCCCCGAATACGCCGGCGATACACATCGGTTTCTCCGTATCGCAGATCATCAGGTCTTTGTCCGAGAGTTTACGCTCCACACCGTCCAAAGTGACGAACGGAGTACCCTCGGGGCACGTGCGGACGATCACTTTGCCGCCTTTGATCTTGCCGGCATCGAATGCGTGCAACGGCTGGCCAACCTCGTGCAGGATGAAATTTGTAATGTCGACGATGTTGTTGTGCGGATTCAGCCCGATCGAACGGAGCCGGTTCTGGAGCCATTCGGGCGATTCGGCCACTTTGACGCCGGTAACGGTGATACCCATATATCGGGGAGCGGCTTCCGTGTTGAGCACCTCTACCGCAACTTCTTTGTCGGAAATCCCTTCGCGGAATGCCGAGACATCGGGAAGTACGAGTCGGTGGGGAATGCCGTTCGCCTGCAGGTATACGGCCAGGTCGCGCGCCACGCCATAATGCGACATCGCATCGGCGCGGTTGGGCGTCAATCCGATTTCGAGCAGGTAGTCGTCTTCGATCTGGTAGTAGTCCCGGGCCGGAGTGCCTGCCGGCACATCGTTCGGCAACACGATAATCCCGTCGTGGCTGGTCCCGATGCCGATTTCATCCTCGGCACAGAGCATTCCCAACGACTCCACGCCGCGGATTTTGCTCTTTTTTATTTTGAAGCCTTCCGCCTCGCCGGTCGGATACAGCATCGTATTGATCGTTGCAACGACTACTTTCTGTCCGGCGGCTACATTCGGCGCACCGCAGACGATCTGGGTCGGGGCACCGTCGCCCAGATCGACGGTCGTTACGTGCAGCTTGTCGGCGTCGGGATGCTTCTCGCAGGAGAGGACTTCACCCACGACCAGCCCTGACAGGCCGCCGCGCACGGTCTCGATCTGTTCCAGTCCTTCCACTTCGAGGCCTATATCCGTCAGGATTTTGGCGATCTCTTCCGCCGGTAAAGAGGTTTCGATATAACTTTTCAGCCAGTTCAGCGATATTTTCATGGCAAATTTCGATTTTGACGTGCGAAAGGTACGAAAAAGTTGCCACCCGGCCAACGCGACGGGGGCTCTTTATCAACAAAAACCGCACATCCGGAAAATAACCAAAGACCGCATTTGGACGTGCGGCCTTTGTAAAATGTGTCGTAAGAACCGGATTCCGGTGGTCCGTAAATCCGGTTTATCCGCATCGAACCGTGTTTGTACAGAGGAACCGATCGGCAGGAATCTTTTTTATGGATGCCTTTAGAGCTCGTCGCTGTATACACTCCGAGGCAGGTCGCGCAGGGTGTAGCGCGAAGCCATCGCGGAACCGTAAGCGCCTGCCGTGCGGATCGTAAGCAGGTCTCCGCGTTTGACCTCAGGTAGCAGGGCTTCTTTGGCGAACACGTCGGACGATTCGCACACGGGACCTGCCACCATATAGGGCTGCAGGGGCCCCTGGCCGGTCAAACTTTCGATCTTGTGGTGCGCTTGGTAGAGAGCCGGGCGAATCAGGTCGGTCATGCCCGCATCGACCAGTGCGATCTGCCGCCCGGCGGCGTTCTGTTTGGTGTAGAGTACCCGGGTTACCAACTCGCCGCTCTGCGCGACGAGCGAACGCCCGAGTTCAAAATGCACCGTCTGCCCCGGTTTCGTTTCCAGCGTCCGGTTCACAATGCCGAAATAGCCCGCGAAATCCGGTATGGGTTTGCCGTCCGGATCGTTATAGCCGACTCCCAGTCCCCCGCCGAGATTCAGGTGCTTCAATTCGATGCCCTGTTCCACGAACCATTGTTGGATTTTGTTGACTTTCACGCAGAAATTGCCGAATACTTCCATATCCGTTATCTGTGACCCGATGTGGAAGTGAATGCCGACGATGCGGATATTCGGCAGATGGTTCAACGAACGGATAGCTTCGTTGATTTCGGTGTACGAAATTCCGAATTTGCTGTCGGCCTGTCCGGTAGAGATGTGTTTATGCGTGCGGGGGTCGACATCCGGGTTGATCCGCAGCGCTATCCGGGCGGTGCGTCCGGTTTCGGCTGCCAGCGCGTTAATGACTTCCAACTCCTGGAGCGATTCACAATTGAAGGAAAAAATATCCTGCCCGAGCGCATACCTGATCTCTTTGTCGCTTTTGGCCACACCGGCAAAAACGATTTCCGAAGCGGGGCAGCCGCTCTCGATGGCCAGCCGTACTTCGTTTCCACTCACACAGTCGACTCCCAATCCGGCTTTGCGGATCGCGGCAACGATACGCGGGTCGAAATTCGCCTTCAGCGCATAATGCACTTTGTAACCGTATTTTCCGGCTTCGGCGACTGCCTTCGCCAGCGTGTCGGCAAGCAGTTGCATGTCGTAGAAATAGAACGGTGTGTCCAGTTTTTGCAATTGGTCGGTATATTGTCTTGCACTCATATACTATACTCTGTTTTGCGGCGGAAGAATAGTCCTAAAATGAATTATTGCTGGTTGAAAAGGTAGTCGTTCAGGTATTGCAGCGTTTGCTTCTTGTCCTGCGTGTTGATCAGCATCGTGATGCTGTGGTGGCTCGCTCCGTAGGAGATCATTTTGATCGGGACCTGCTTTAACCCGTCGAACACTCGTGCGGCGAGTCCGGTATCGGTATGTTCGATACGGCCCACTACGCAGACGATCGAATTGTCGCGTTCGATTTCGATCTTGCCCAACGGGGCGAGCTCCTCGACAATGCGGTCGATGTGCGCGTCGTTGTCGATGGTCAGCGAAACGGCGACTTCCGAGGTGGTGATCATGTCGATCGGAGTGCGGTACTGTTCGAACACCTCGAACACCTTGCGCAGGAAACCGTAAGCCATCAACATGCGGGCGGAGTAGATGCGTATTACCGTAATGCCGTCTTTGGCGGCCACGGCGTGGAACGACTGCGTGCTCTCGTCGGCATCCGAAATCGTGGTGCCCGGAGCATCGGGGTCCATCGTGTTTTTCAACAGGACGGGAATCCCGTGGTCCTGACAGGGTTGGATCGTGGACGGGTGCAGAATTTTCGCCCCGAAATAGGCCAGTTCGGCTGCCTCGCAGAAACTCATCGTGCGAATGGGGTAGGTGTGGTCGACAAAACGCGGGTCGTTATTATGCATGCCGTCGATGTCGGTCCAAATCTGCACCTGTCCTGCGTCGATGGCAGCGCCCATCAGGGCTGCACTGTAATCGCTGCCGCCGCGTCCGAGGTTGTCGATCTCGCCGCGATAATTCGTGCAGATAAATCCCTGTGTGACGTAAAATTTTTTCTTGTCGGCCGTCAATGCGGACAGTCGTTCGTGCAATAGCTTGGCGTTCACTTTCGTGTCCGCATCCGTAATCATGAAATCCGGAGCGTTCAGGCAGACGGCATCGCTGCCGCTTTCAACCAGATATTGCGTGAAGATCGCCGAAGTCAGCAATTCCCCCTGTGCGATAATGGTACGTTCCGAAGTGTAAGGCTGGAAATCGGTTGCTGCAGCCAAGATTGTCGTCCATGCCGCTTCCATGCGGTCGAACGCTTTTTGCCGGGTGGCGGTCAGCAGACCGTCGATGCAGGTCGAGTATTTGTCCCGCAGCATATCGAGTACTTTTCCGATGGCGGCCGAGTCACCGTCGGCTGCCAGTTTGGAGATCTGTACCAATGCGTCCGTTGTGCCCGACATGGCAGAAAGTACGGTGACGGTCGCCTGTTCGCGGCGTACGATTTCGGCTACCCGCTTCATGTTCTGGGCCGAGCCTACGGATGTTCCCCCGAATTTAAGAACTTTGATCATACTTATTGTTTCGCTTGAATACACATTTGAGTGCGATGAATGCCGACCGGATTTGCCCCCTGATGGAGCCCGCAAATACAGGCTGCAAATTTCATCAGACTATTTAAAATCAAACATTAAATTTGAATTTTGGGCAAAAGTATATTAAAATGTTTGTTTTTCTGGCTGGTTTTTATTTTTTTTGCAACAATTTCAAACCGGGTGCAATTTTATACACTTCCCGGCGATGTTTAACAATGTTGTGCGCAGCGGGTGCAAACATAATGCAATCCGTTAAAATCGAACCGTTATGCTGACAATTCCCAACGCAGTAGAAGAGGTAATCAAGAAAAAGCCGTTTCTCGAAGGCGCTTTGGTCGAAGGACTGATCAACCTTTCGGCGCTCGCCCGCCAACTTAAACCCGAGATCGAAAAACAGGTGGGTAAGGCGGTCAATGACAGCGCCGTGATCATGGCGCTGAACCGGTTGGTGCCCCGTCTCGAGCTGATGTCCGCGATGAAATTCAAGAAGGTGGTCGAGAATATCGGCGACATCATCGTGCGTTCTAACCTGGCCGATTTTGCCTTTACGAACTCTGCGACGCTGTACGAAAAGCAGGCGATCCTGCTCGACCGCGTGCGCAACATGAAAGACGTGTTCTGCACCTTCTCGCAGGGAATCTACGAGACGACGCTCGTTGTCAGCAGCAGTATCGTGCCGCTGGTCGATGAAATTTTCAGGGACGAACATAAAATTTCACAAACGCAACACCTCTCGTCAATCACGGTAAAACTTCCGGCCGAGAATGCGATTTGCCCCGGGGTTTACTATTACATCTTTAAAGAGTTGGCTTGGGATAATATCAATATCGCCGAAGTGATCAGCACGACCAACGAATTTACCGTCGTCATCAGCGACGACGATATCCACCGAGCCTTTACGATCCTGATGGAAGCCAAACGTACAGCCGGGCTTTAAGCGATGGCTCAATAACGCAGGTAGAGATCGATAATCACGCAGGTCGCGAAGCAAACGCTGGTGATCCCGTTCAGCAGGCCGAAAGTCGGACCGATACGGTCGAGATGGCGTGGAGTGACGATTGTATGCTGGAAAATGAGCAGAGCGACGAAGATCGCCGCCCCGATCCAATAGAAGGTCCCCGCACCGTAGTACGATCCGATCAGGGCGATCGCATAAACCGTAATGAGATGCAGTAAAATGCTGATACCGATGGCACCCCGAATGCCGAAGCGGGCCGGGATCGAGTGCAGCGCATGCTGCCGGTCGAATTCCGCATCCTGCAGCGCATAAATCACGTCGAAACCGCTGACCCATGTGATGACGAGTCCGGTCAGCAGGATCGGCAACACGGCGAATTGTCCCGTAACCGCAAGGTATGCCCCCACCGGAGCGATCCCCAGCGCAATGCCGAGTACGATGTGGCACCAGGTGGTGAAGCGTTTGGTCAGGCTGTATCCCAACAGCACGGTCAGTGCAAGGGGGGAGAGGCAGAATGCCAGGAAATTGATCCATGCGGCCGTGGCGGCGAACAGCAGGGCATTGACAATAATAAACCACAAGGCGTTCCGTGCTGAAATGCGCCCGGCAGGAATGTCCCGCTGGGCGGTACGCGGATTCATCGCATCGATGCTCCGATCGGCATAGCGGTTGAAACCCATCGCCGTATTGCGGGCAAAGACCATGGCTAACAGTACTTTTACCAGCAGCAGCCATTCGAACGGGGTGTCCGTGCTCCACAGAGCGTAAAAGTAAGCGATCAGTGCGAAAGGCATCGCGAAAACCGTGTGGCTGAATTTGACCAGGGAGGCGTACCGGGCGACTGTTTTCATCGGAAAGGCTGTTTTTAAAACACGCAAATTTACTTAACTTTGCCGCATCGAAAAAATATCTATGAAGAATATCCGCAATTTCTGCATCATCGCCCATATCGACCACGGTAAAAGCACGCTTGCCGACCGGTTGCTCGAAGCTACGAATACCCTTTCGCAGCGGGAGCTGCAGGCACAGGTGCTCGACAATATGGACCTCGAACGCGAAAAAGGGATCACCATCAAGAGTCACGCGATTCAGATGGAGTACCTCTACCAGGGCGAAAAATATGTGCTGAACCTGATCGACACCCCGGGGCACGTCGATTTTTCGTATGAAGTGTCGCGCGCCATTGCTTCATGCGAAGGGGCGTTGCTGATCGTCGATGCGACGCAGGGTATTCAGGCGCAGACCATCTCGAACCTCTATCTGGCTTTGGGTCATGATCTGGAGATTATTCCCGTGATCAACAAGATTGATATGGAAGCAGCCATGGTCGATGAAGTAAAGGATCAGATAGTCGATCTGCTCGGCTGTAAACCAGAAGAGATACTTGCGGCATCCGGGAAAACGGGTGTGGGTGTCGAAGAGATTTTGCAGGCCATCGTCGAACGTATCCCGGCTCCGACCGGCAAAGAAGACGAGCCTCTGCAGGCGCTGATTTTCGACTCCGTTTTCAATTCGTTCCGGGGCATTATCGCCTATTTCCGCATTTTCAACGGCTCTATCCGCAAGGGAGATAAAGTGAAATTCTTCAATACCGGCAGTGAATACGACGCAGACGAAATAGGTGTATTGAAACTGAAGATGAGCCCCCGCAATGAACTGAAAACAGGAGATGTGGGCTATATCATTTCGGGCATTAAAACGTCTTTCGACGTGAAAGTCGGCGATACGATCACCCATGTGGACAATCCCTGCAAAGAGGCGATCGCAGGTTTCGAGGATGTGAAGCCGATGGTTTTCGCCGGACTCTATCCTGTCGAGAGCGATCAGTACGAGGATTTGCGGGCTTCGCTCGAGAAACTGCAGCTCAACGACGCATCGCTGACCTATGAACCCGAATCGTCGCTGGCACTCGGGTTCGGCTTCCGGTGCGGTTTCCTCGGGCTGTTGCATATGGAGATTATCCAGGAGCGCCTTTACCGCGAGTTCGATATGGATGTCATCACGACGGTGCCGAACGTCTCTTATAAAGTCCACACGAGCAAAGGCGAAGTCATTGACGTGCATAACCCGTCGGGGCTCCCCGAACCTACGATGATCGACGTCATTGAGGAGCCTTACATTATGGCTCAGATCATTACACAGTCCGATTACCTGGGCACCGTCATGAAGCTGTGTATCGACAAACGGGGTACGCTGAAAAATCAGGTCTTCATTACACAGGATCGTGTAGAAGTCAATTTCGAGATGCCGCTGGCCGAAATCGTGTTCGACTTTTACGATAAACTCAAAAGTATCTCCCGGGGTTACGCGTCGTTCGATTACCACCAGACGGGCTACAAACCGAGCAAACTGGCAAAACTCGATATCCTGCTCAACGGTGAGCCTGTCGATGCTCTTTCGTCGCTGATCTATCACGAACATGCTTACGATTTCGGTCGCAAGATGTGCGAAAAACTCAAGGAATTGATCCCGCGACAGCAGTTCGATATCGCGATTCAGGCAGCTATCGGAGCTAAGATCATTGCCCGTGAAACGGTCAAAGCAGTACGTAAGGATGTGACGGCCAAATGTTACGGAGGCGATATCAGCCGTAAACGCAAGCTGCTCGAAAAACAGAAGAAAGGCAAGAAACGCATGCGCCAGGTAGGCAATGTGGAGGTTCCGCAGGAAGCATTCCTGGCGGTCTTAAAAATGGAGTAAATCTGTCGTATGAAAAATCTATTCAGGTACTTGTTGGTATCTATTTGCCTGTCTTCGTGTTGCAGTACTGCATTCGGCTGGGGAATGAAAGGCCATGATATTGTCGCCGCCATCGCCGCCAATAATCTGAAACCCGGAGTAGCGAAAAAAATGAATCGGATTCTGGACGGACATACCCTGATGTATTACTCGTCGTGGATGGATTTTATCCGGAAGGACGAACCTTACCAATACACGGCAACGTGGCATTATGCAAATATCGACGCGGGTGAAACGTATGAGTCGATGCCGAAAAATCCGACCGGCGATGTCCTGACGGCTTTGAATGAAATCATATCTAAATTGCGCTCGGGCACATTGTCCGACAGCATGCAGACCCTGTATGTTAAGTTCTTGATCCATCTGGTCGGCGACATCCACTGTCCGATGCACACCGGGCATTTAAGCGATCTGGGTGCCAATAAAATATCGGTTACCTGGTTTGGAAAACCGACCAACCTGCATGCGGTATGGGATGACATGCTGGTCGAATCGGCGAAAAAATGGAGCTATACCGAATGGGTGGACAATATCGACGTCTTGGATAGAAAGCGGAAGCAGCAGCTTGCAACAGGTACGCCGGCGGATTGGCTGACCGAAACGCATGCAGTCTGCGAAAAGATATACGAGGATACGCCGGAAGACAGCGAATTGTCCTACCAATACATGTTCGACAATTATCCTGTCGTTGAACAGCAGTTGCTCCGGGCCGGTCTGCGTTTGGCTGATATCTTGAATTCCATTTACAAATAAAACGCTGCATCCTTGCATTTTTCAGGGAAAAAACGGATATTTGCACCACTATGTAGGGAGTGATCTACATATTTGCGGAAATAGCTCAGTCGGTAGAGCATCAGCTTCCCAAGCTGAGGGTCGCGGGTTCGAATCCCGTTTTCCGCTCAAAGTTTCAAAGTATTGTTAATCAATTGAAAAGCCCCTTAATTCGGGGCTTTTCTTGTGTCTTGTAGTTTCGTTTTCGGGGCGTGTATTTGGAATTTTGACCAACTTTTCACAACTTTATCCATATAAGTAGTGAAAATGGAGTGAAAATATGGCGACTGTTTCCCTATACCTCGATACCCGGTACAAACGATCAGACGATTTATATCTCGTAAAAATTAAGGTCTCTTTACCTGGACATAGAAATATTCAAATCAATACGACGATCCGTATCTCGCCTAATTATTGGGATAAAAAGAAAGGGCGTGTGGTAAATCATCCCAATAGGCTTGGTTATAACAATACGATAAATTTTAAGGTAACCCAAGTCGATAAAGCCGTTTTGGATTTAGAACAAACCGGTGACCTGTATCGGTTATCTCCGGCCGAGATAAAGAGACGGATTGAGAATAGGTTAGGGCGTGTAACCTCTACCAACAATTCATTCTTGGATTTTTTCAAACGCTTTATTGATTCGAAGGAAAAGCCCGGCACAAAAGGATTGTATGAAGCTACTTTATTCAGGATTATGCGATTCTCCAACGGACTGCCTTTGCGTTTTGAGGATATTACGTTTGTGTGGCTGTCAAACTTTCAGCGGTATATGTCTGATAACGGCCTTTCGATTAATTCCCAGAGTATAGAGCTCCGAAATATACGTGCTGTTTTTAATCAAGCCATAAATGAAGATGTGGCGGAACTTAACGCCTATCCTTTTCGGAAATTCAAGATCAAGACCGAGGCTACCCGAAAACGGTCTTTGACGATCGAACAATTACGGCGACTTCGTGATTTTGAATGCGAAGAATCACAACGTCAATACCGCGATATGTTCATGCTCATTTTCTATCTGGCCGGCATTAACACGGTGGACCTATTCGACCTGAAGAAAATTACAAACGGGTATATCGAATATAGACGGGCCAAAACGGGCCGGTTGTACGAGATTAAGGTAGAACCGGAAGCTATGGAGATCATCGAGCGGTACAAGGGGAAAACCTACCTACTGGATATTCTCGACAGATATAAAGACTACCGAAATTATTTGCATCGGCTGAACAAAAACCTCAAAGAAATCGGGACAGTCGAGATTGTGCCGGACAAGGTGGGGAAAATGCGCAAAAAAGCCAAAACAGGGCTATTCCCGGAACTATCGACCTATTGGGCCCGGCATACCTTCGCTACGATTGCTGCGGGTCTTGACATACCTAAAGAAACGATTGCCGCCACGTTGGGGCATGGCGGCAATGATGTGACCGATATTTATATTAAGTTCGATCAGAAGAAGATCGACAAGTGCATTCGACAGGTAATCGATGCGGTGAATGGAGTGGGATGAGTAATGCTATAAGCATCTTATAAAAACCAATTTTTCCCATTTGTTGTTCGACTCCAAATAACAATTCCTATTGCAGCAACAGCAATGGCAATGAAAATATATCCAGCAGGTCCCATAATCATCCCTCCTTTTGTTTAGATTCCTTTATTAATAATAACCCGGCCACAAGGCATGCCGCAGTCGAAAATACTCCTAGGACGTATACCAGCCATTTAACTTCGGTAAGGTCTGAAACCAAAGAAGCTACAACCACAGCTGTAAGCAAGTATTTAGCTACGTCCATCAACCATTTTCCTAACTCTTTTTTCATAGAGCAAAAGTAGTACAAATTATTTTTCGGACAATAGCATCATTACCCGATATATCCCATACACATCACACGTAGGAACCCGGAACGGGCTGTAAAGAGGGTCTGGATTTACAGAAACGCAGGTAAAATAATCTTTACCAAACACTTCGTCGTTTTCAACAGGAGGTGATAATTTTTTTACTATACTCCCATTACAGGTGTCCAATAAATAGCACCTTCCCCATTCTATAAACGACTTTGAATTTATTTTTTTTACCAAGACTTTTGATCCGCTCGGATATTCAGGAGCCATACTGTCTCCGGAGATCATAATCGCAAAGTCTGCACCTTTAATAGGGGATATTAGCTTTTCGCAATCTTCCTTTCTGACTGATACCACAAAATCATTGAGCCTACCGCCTTGTGCAGAAACAGGGAGAAGAGGGACTAAAGTTACTTCTTGCCTGTCGGTACTGATGTCTTGTATTGAATTTTTCAGCATTTCACCTTCTCCGGTGAGAAGCCAAACACGGTCAAATTGAGGAAAAGCATCAGCAATTTTATTAAACAGGTTGTCGGTAAGATATTTTTCTGAACCACCAAATGCAGATGACAAATTTGTTTTGTCAAATCCAATTCGTTCGGCAAATTCTTTTTTCGTAGATAGCACTTTTTCATAGCGCAACCTTTCAAAAACATCTAATAATCTATCTTTTTTATTCATTACTTATCTGTTATTTGTGTGATTTGGAGTGTGTGTACAAAAAATATTTGTCATTTTATTTGCATGTACAAATAATGTTTGTATATTTGCAATACGAAATCATCGCAATAATCAAAAGTAATAAAAAGCCATGAAAACGCAAGTCAACAAAAGCAGGTTAATGAAAAAGGCATGGGCTATATACAAAGGTGTCAACCCATATTCTTACAGCTTTTCGGCCGCTTTGCGTCGGGCTTGGGAGGTTGAGAAAGCCACGTTGGAATATGAGGCTAGGGAGGCACGCAAAGCCGCTATCGAGGCGGAGAACTCGGCAGCGAGGGCTAAACGGACCGGTAATGTAAATGCTTCATGGATGACCGGAGCGGCAGCCTATTACAGCAATGCTCGTCCCGGTCAGTATTTCGGAGATTAAATAACAGTAACAATGAGAACAAATAAAGTTGCGGTAAGCGAGATCAAAACACGGGCGGACTACGTGAAAACCCTACAATGTATAGGAGTAGGGGAGACCCGCTCATTTAAAATGACCGGTACGCTATACCAGGGAATGCACAACGCCCGGTACCGGATGCGGGAAAAAGGCTTTGATTTTCTATTTGAAACAGATGCGGAAAAGAACCTGATGCACGTTACCCGAACTTCTTAAAACCATGCCACGCCCTAAACGCACACCATATAAACCGCCGAAAGTTAAATGGCTGACCGCAACAGAAGCCGCAGCAGAGATCGGTAAATCCATTGAGTGGCTGCGCAAGATGCGGATTAAGGGTGAGGTATATTGTGAGCTTTTGGATAACGGTCGATGGGGATTTCCCGAATTTGAGGTAGAACGCTTGAAACTTCGAACACCGCGGAAAATATACGAACAACAAAACCTTAGAGCACAATAATATGAACGACGAATTTATCATCACACCCGGCCCCGCTCCGGATTCAGCTTTGAATCCACTGAGGGCAAACCTTTCCCGGCTGGCTCTTTCCGATGAGATCAACGATGAGGATAGAGAGGCGATCAAAGAATACATCGAAAATTTATAAAGCTATGAAAAAGCTAAGGCAATGGATCAACATCCGCAGGGACAGAAGGCTGCGGAAATGGTGTGTGGAACAAGCTGACACAAGAGCAATTGGGCTCTCCCTTGTGTCTTCGGCACAAGAGATTTACGACTGGATTACAATGCGTTTTGAATCAAATTCAAAATCTGGGCGTAAGACTGGTCAGTTTTGATGTATTTCGATCCCGTTGAAAAATAGATGCATACAACTGATCCTTCTTCAATTACAGTTTGAATGGTATTAACCTGTACTAATGCTTTGTAAGCATTATTCCCAGTGGTTACTTCAATAAATCCTTTCATAGCAGTAAAATTTAAAGGTTTGACGCTTACAAAGATAACAAAACTCGGCACTCCCGCAACTCTCATAGCAGAGAGTAAAAAGGTTTGACAACTCGGCGGGAGTGCTGATTTACCCCTTTAGTCTAATGGAATGACGGCACGAAGTAAGGCTGGGGGATTCGTGTAGGTAGCGGTTCGAGTCCGCTAAGGGGTACAAAATTTTAAAACCTTCGACACTATGAAATTAAGACAAATCATGCCGGGCGTCGGCTCGACGAAGAGTACCCCGGCTCCGACCGTCTCGATCTGCTACTTCAACGGACGGATCGGCTTTAACAAACCTACCTGCGAAATCCTTGCGCTCGGCGCAGGCTGTCCGGTAGCCTTCTACCAAGACGAAGAGCACCCTACGGACTGGTATTTCACCAAAGAAAAAATCCCCGGCGCCCTGAAAGCCATCGCGGAGAAGAGCACCGGAAACATCTCGTGCAACAACACGATACTGGCACGCCGGATTCTTTCCTCTCTGAACCTTCACCAGTCGCAGCGGTTTTACGTCGACCCTGCGCCCGTCGAAGGGAAATACTACAAGATTCTTACGAACCAACCGATTAAAAAGTAAAGTTATGGAAGTAACCCTTAGAATCACCGATCCGTCCGAACTGTCGAAGTTCGGCGCGTTCCTCTGCGGCTTCGGCCCGTCCCCTGCAGCGAACACCGCCCCGGTTTCCGCCGAGGTAAAGCCTAAACCCAAGACGGCCGAACCGGTCAAAACCGCCCCTGCTGCAAAAGTTCCGGTAACTGCTGCGGCAGGCGCCCCGGCCGGACCCCCCACCGGCTCGCAGGCCAGCGCATCGGCATCTGTGGCCGCCGCCGAGGACAAACCGATTTTCACCGTCGAACACCTGCGGGCCGTGACCGGCGCCAAAGCCAAAGAAAACGACGGTGCGAACCGCCAGGCCATCAAAAACCTGCTTGCGGAGTTCGGAGCCAGCAGCGTATCGACCCTGGCCCCGGAGCACTACGCCGCTTACCTCGCAAAAGTAGAAGCGCTATGAGCTCGCACGCACTCCTGTCCCCCTCTGCGGCTTCCCGCTGGCTGGCCTGCACTCCTTCGGCCCGGCTCGAAGAGAAGCTGCCGGACACCACGAGCGAAGCCGCAGCGGAAGGGACGCTGGCCCATGCCCTGGGCGAAGCGCTGATCCGCCGTTCCCTGGCGGGGAACCGTTCCGAGAAGATCAAACAGACCAAAGAAATCGCCCGGATCGAGAAAGAGGAACGGTACACCCCTGCCATGCGCGCCTATGCGGAAGATTACGCCACGTTCGTATTGGAACGCTACAACGAGGCGAAGGTCAAAACCCCCGATGCGGTAATCGCTGTCGAACAGAAGCTCGACATGTCGGAATACGTGCCCGACGGATACGGGACCGGCGACGCGGTGATTATTGCCGACGGCACGCTGTCGATCATCGACCTCAAGTACGGCAAAGGCGTGCCGGTCTCTTCGGAAAATAACCCGCAAATGAAACTCTACGCGCTGGGCGCCCTCGCCGAGTTCGGATTCCTCTACGGTATCGACACGGTGAGCATGACGATCTTCCAGCCGCGGATCGATAATACCTCTACCTGGGAAATCTCCGTGGACGACCTTTACACCTGGGGGGCGCAAGTCGTTAAACCGCGTGCGACGATGGCCTACAACGGAGAAGGCGAAGCGGTCCCGGGAGCGCATTGCCGGTTCTGCCGGGCGAAGGCCCTATGTAAAGCGAATGCCGATAAAAACCTCGAACTGGCAAAATACGACTTTGCAGATGCGGCGCTTCTCTCCGAGGCGGATATAGCCGACATTCTCTCCCGGGCCGACGCCTTCACGAACTGGCTTAAAGCGGTTCAGGATTACGCCCTGACCGAAGCGGTCGAACACGGCACACGTTTCCCGGGGTACAAGCTGGTCGAAGGGCGCAGTACCCGCACGTTCTCCGATCCGGATTCCGTGTTCGGATTGCTGATAAAAGAGGGGTACGACGAAGCGGCCCTTTACGAACGCAAGCCGCTGCCGCTGACCGGTGTCGAATCCCTGCTCGGCAAAAAGGAATTTGCGGCCCTGCTCGCAGACTATGTCGTCAAGCCGCCGGGTAAACCCGCCCTTGTCCCGCTCTCGGACAAGCGCCCGGAGATCAACAGCAACGAGAGCGCCAAAGCCGATTTTTCAAACCAATAACAATAATTACTATGGCAAACAAAATGCAACCGACGAAAGTCATTACCAACAAAGTGCGGTTCAGTTACCTCCACGTATGGGAGCCCACCACGGTGGAAGGCGGTGACAAGAAATACTCCGTATCGCTGATTATCCCCAAGAGCGACACGAAAACCCACGCTGCTATTCTCAAGGCGATCGAAGCGGCTAAAGTGGCCGGCAAAGACACAAAGTTTGGCGGCAAAATCCCCGCGGGCCTGAAAACGCCATTGCGGGACGGGGACATCGACCGGGAGGACGAAGCCTATGCGAACGCATGGTTCATTAACGCGAACTGCACCACCAAGCCGGGGCTCGTAGACCGCGATTGCAACGCGATCCTGAACCAAGACGAACTATACAGCGGCTGTTACGGGCGGGCAAGCATCACCTTTTACCCTTTCAACTCCAACGGCAACCGCGGTATCGCCTGCGGGCTGAACCACCTGCAAAAGCTCTCGGACGGCGAGCCGCTGGGCGGCCGCAGTACGGCGGAATCGGATTTTGCCCAACCGGTCGAGGACGACGACGATATTCTCTAGTACTTTCCTTCTCCTTTCTCTTCCCGAACGGTGGCGGGTTCGACTCCCGCCGCCGTTCCCAAACCAAACCGTCATCTTATGGCACTATTCCCACACACACCACCGCGGCCGACGGTCGGCAAGCTGGTGTACAAGACCCCGGGAGGGCAGACCCTTATCCTGGAAAGCAACAAGCCTTTTCCCGAATTGCAAAAGCTCAAGAAAGAATACATCATGCGCGGCTATAAAAAAGACAACCTGCGCGTAACCTATTAATGCCATGCCGATCAAAGTAACCCCGTCCCTGCAAAAAGCGCTCTACGCCTGCTGCGAAAAGCCCAAAGGGACACACGATGAGTGCAAAGGCATTCTTTACCGTAACGGAAAAGTCTTTGCAACGGATACTTACAACCTGATCCTGCTCTCCGGCGGTGTCCTCTACGACCCGGCCTACGAAGGAAAGATCGTAGACCGCAACGGCGAGTTCATAGACCTGCAACCTATAGAGTATGAAAAGGCGATTCCCCATGCCGACAGTCTGTACCACGCCCCGGAGGGGACGGTCGCAGACCTTCGTAAAGTGCTTGCCGGGATCGATAAAAAGACCGACACGATCCGTATGGGCGAAGAGTTTTTTCTCAAAACGGATTCCCTGCGCCGGATATTCAAAGTTTTTGAGGAACTGGAACAGACACCGGTGCTGTACTTCAATCGGACCCTCGGCGGGACCGTCAAATTCCAGTCGGAAAACTGCATCGCCCTGAGTATGCCTATCGAGCCGTACCGGCCTAACCTGGCCTATGCAGAAAACAGTTGCTACGATTACGAATTGCTCGGAATATGAAAACCCTTGCCATCGACATAGAAACGTACAGCGGCGTAGATATTAAAAAAGGCGGCATCTATCCGTATGCGGAAGCCGGAGATTTCGAAATACTGCTTTTCGCCTATGCTTTCGACGATGAACCCGTGCGGGTGATCGACCTGGCGCAAGGTGAAGCGCTGCCCGGGGAAGTACAGGAAGCCCTGACCGATCCCGATGTGCTTAAAACGGCGTACAACGCAGCGTTCGAACGCCGGTGTATCGCGCAATGGCTCGGGATCGCGCTGCCTGTGGAGCAATGGGAATGCACGATGGTCAAAGCCGCGATGCTGGGCATGCCTTTCGGGCTGGATGCCGTCGGCAAGGTGCTGCAACTGGAGCAAGGCAAAATGTCCGAAGGTAAACTGCTGATCCGCTACTTCTGTGTGCCGTGCAAGCCGACGCGCACCAACGGCGGGCGAACCCGCAATTTGCCCCTGCACGATCCGGCGCGGTGGGAACTGTTCAAGAAATACTGTGCCCGGGACGTGGAGGTAGAACGCACGATCCGGGAAAAGACAGGCTTTTTCGAAATCCCGGCAGACGAAAAACGTCTCTGGCAGCTCGACCAACGGATCAACGACCGCGGCGTGCTGCTCGACATGCAGATGGTGCAAAATGCGCTGGAGATGGATGCCCGGAGCCGGGAGCGGCTGACAGACGAAGCGGGTGAATTAAACGGGGTCGAAACTGCAACA
>OGPV01000270.1_pt1 | contig 42563 bp, 38 predicted proteins | sample 1553001 | NCBI WGS metagenome assembly OGPV01 (sample SAMEA2580268, study PRJEB22360) | human gut metagenome | biome: human gut; feature: human-associated habitat; material: faeces | place: Denmark | collected 2008/2010
GACGGAACGGTTGTTACATATTATTACAAAAATAAAAACGAAGAACACACTCACACTTGGTCTGCTTGGAAATACAATAATGATGCTGTTTATAATTCATCAAGTGATTATAAAGACGGCACGCAGACTCGTACTTGCTCCGCTTGTGGTGAAAGTGAAACAAAAGAGGCACCGAATACGGCTCTTCTTCGTCGCAGAGGTAATGCATTGTCGCTTGAAAGCAGTATCACCCTTGCAACTTACATTACCAAAGATGTAGTCGATTATTATGACGAAGTGTATGCCGAGTTTACCCGAAACGGTAAAACCGAAAAAGTGTATCCGTCGGGCAAAACATTAACTTCAAATTCAATCGTTTATTGCATATTTGATTATACGGGTATTTCACCGCAGGCTTTAGGTGATGATGTAAGTATTACATTCTATGGCGTCAAAGACGGTGTGACATATAACGGTAATGCTTATAAATACAGTGCAACCGACTATATTAAGTCAACGCTGAATAAGCCTACATCTTCTGCAAAGCTTAAAACTTTGCTGGTGGATTTGGTATATTACGGCGAGGCTTGTCAGGTATATCAAAACTATAAAACCGATAATTTACTTACCGATATACTTACCGATGAGCAAAAAGCACTTCGCAGCACGGCTGATTTGAATTTAACGAATATCAAGAATGCAAGTTACGAAACCTGCGAAAACAGGCTTGTAAAGTTTGGTACGGCATTAAGGCTGAATAATTCGGTTGAAATTGCAATACCGCTGAATATGACCAATGTTACTCTTGATGACCTTTCATTCAAAGTTAAAATAGGTTCAAGAACATTGACATATACCTATGCCGAAAATCCGGATAATTTTGAAAAAGGCAAAGACGGTTATTGGTATTTCTATTTTGACGGTGTATATGCAAATCAAATGAGTGATGAAGTATTTATCACTGCATACAAAGGCGATGAGCAAGTCAGCTATACACTTAAGTACAGTGTGGAATCCTATGCCGCAACTGTTACTGATGCAAAGTTAAAAGCAGTTACAGACGCAATGATGCGTTACGGCAATTCCGCAAAAGCCTATGCAGGCAAATAATCGGCATATCCATATATGTGATAGATATGAAATAATTAAGGAGGTATTAAGATGAAGGAAAAGTATATCAAACCTGATTCAGACATTCAAAAGTTTGCTACCGTTGATGTAATTACGACATCCGGTGGCGGCGATGAGCCGATTGTCACTCCACCTGATTGGAACGACTAAAGAGTAAAGGAGTCAAGATTTTATGTCTTGACTCCTTTTGACTGCTTAGCAATTGATGAACCCCCCGGTTCTACCGGTGGAATCTTTTCTGAAGAGATAAAAACAAACGACAGATGATTTCTCATCTGCCGTTTCAATGTTATCGGGATTCTTTTTTATCCTTGCTTTCTGCTTTTTTCTTTGGCCTTTTGCGGATTTTCTTTGCATACAACAGCGATTTGCATCTGGTGGTTTTTAACGCTTAAAACCTTTATCACAAGCCCTGCAGCAACACAATGCTTTTCAGCGTTGAATCATATGCCCGTTTGGTAAGGGACAATTACAAGGACAAACCGCTTGATAAAATGACAACTACAATGATGCTTTACGGAAACAGCGCAAAAGCATACGGAGCATAAGAGAGGAGAAAAAAATGGAAGAATATGTAAAGCCCCAGGTAGAAATACAACAGTTTACAATTTGCGATGTTATTACAACTTCCGGCGGCAACAACAGAGAGCCTATTGAAACACCGGATTTACAAAAAATTATTAACAATCTTAAAAGAGCGACTTTAAGCGGGAACACTTAAAATCGCTCTTTGCTTTTGCAAATGATAATGTAAACTTAGAGTTTATTCAGAAAGTTCAAATATTTTATACAAGTCCGACATCCTTAACTGTTTTGTCGTTCATATATTGTTCGATTTTAACTAATCGAATACTTAATATTAAATAACGAACGATATTTTTTGCATAGTGTCACAAAGATAATTATACATTAGAATTTACACAATAGCAACAACAAAAACCAAGCCCACGCAGAGGAAAAAGTCTCTCAAATTTTTTGCTCATTTCAATTCGTGTTACGATTTTGATTTGAACGATGTCTCTCAAAAGTCTCAGTCATAAATGCCCTAAATCGCACTAAAATGACTTTGGAATTTTGAAATAAGCCGTATCTTAAAATCTCTCAAAGACTCTCACGATATTTTGAAGCAAAGAAAAAATGCCCAAATGCCGCCGTAAAAAGCAGTATTCGGGCATAAAAAAGCCCCGGAACACGAATGTTCCGAGGTAATGGCAGATTATATCAACCTGTCAAGTCACGGTAGTATTTGCTTCGCAAATTTCCACCTTAAAGACTTGACAGAACGATGTTACGGGTTTAATTGCATTATAAACCCGTAATAACGATTCTTCGAATCCTTACACCTCTGCCACAAAAAAAGAGCTGAAAATTCAGCTCTTTTTTTATTTATTTATTTTCCCCTATTTTTGCTTGTGTTTATGATATTGATATTTTTAGAATTTTGTGATATATTGAATATGTTAATTATCAAGAAATCAGCGAACATACTTTTTTGATAATTACTCCGACAACCGTAGATAGTAATAGTTGCATTGAATGGTGTTTATTATTTATTGTTCGTATTAATTACCCCAAAGGACTTAAAAAAGCTCCTCGGTGAGCGGTTATTCTAATGCATTATTATGTTGTGTGTTTTCACTTCGTTCTACGGAGAAAGGAGCAGACTATGGCAAATAAGAAAAAAGGTGTATCATCAAAAACGCATACACAAAAGCAGTTGGATGATTATGCTAACCAACACAATCCAAACAACAAAGCCTACAAAGCAAATCAGGCAAATATGGCAAAGTCTAAAAAGCACAACAAAGACTATATTGACAATGTCGCTGATTTAGAATGGTTTTGTTATGGTTGGTGTGATGATTAATTCATAGTCTTACACTAAAAAGAATATCAATTCTTTTGGCACCGTGATTTTTCACGGTGCCTTTCTTGTTTTCTGCCTTTTATATTGTTTATCCATCAAAAAGCCAAAGCGATCTGTAATAATCAGATCGCTTTTTACTTGCAATTCATATTAGGTCAAGTTAATATAATTTTAGTAGTTTTCATTTGCATTACTTCAAATTTCATATAACTATTTTGTAATGAATTGCGTTTTTAATGTAAACACATACCCATACTAAAAAATTGCAGTATACATATAAAAAATTTTGCAACTTTTTTTAGTCAATATGTGTTTCATTTATAGGAGGTGATGCATTATATGTCCATAATTGAATTCGACAATCAGCGTTTTGATGATTTATATCAAAAGTATGCCGGTATCGTTTTTAGAACAGCCTACAATTTTCTTTTGAATAAAGATGATGCTGAGGATATTGTTCAGGAGGTATTTATTAAATATTTTATTTCTAATAAAGCATTCAACGATGACGATCATGAAAAAGCTTGGATTCTTACAGTAACAGCAAATTTGAGTAAAAATGTTCTTCGTTCAAAATCGCGTCAAAATTTAGAATTAGATGATACAATTAAAATTGTGGATAATAAGTTTGAGAAAGCAACAACGAATCATTTAGATTTAGAAGAAGCTATGATAAGATTAACCGCAAATCAAAGACTTGTAATTTATCTGTTTTATTATGAACAAATCCCAATAAAAAATATAGCAAAAATAATGAAAAGCAATGAGAATACCGTAAAGTCTCATTTGTTACGAGCGAAAAGCAAAATGAAAACCTATCTTGAAAAGGAGTAGTATATTATGAATTATACCGAATATAATAATCAATTAAAATTACCGGATGATTTGTATAAAAAAACATTAGCGGGTGTTAAATCCGAAATTTCAAAACATAATCAAATTCAAAGAAAAAAGAAAGTTGCTTCTTTATCATTTGCTGCTTGTTTTATGATACTTGTAACCTCAATATCAACAGTTAAATACTTAAATCATAATTCTTCTGATGCTATTGAAGCTACACAGAATTCATCAACAAATAATAAGGGCTTTTCTACTGATAATCGGACGATAAAAATTAAAATAGAAGACACTAAATATCCGCAAAAAATTATTATTGATAACAAGATTTATTCGCAGTATTATTTTGGAGATGCGAAAGCGGATAAGAATAATACTATTGAATTAAAGCAATCAGAAATAGGCGATTTAGTATGTACGCTTGATTATTTTAATCTTACGAATGACTTGTCAAATTATGTACCAATGACTGTTGAAGAAGCTAAAAACAATAAATTTTATAAAGCGTTGGTTTATAAATATGCCAAAAGTGATCATTTAATTATAGTTCAGACCAATAATGAATATTATATATTCTACTTGAATGGTTTAACTGCCGACTATACGATCGAAGATTTATTAAATTTATACACAGCAAAAGGCGATAATGAAATTATCGGTATTGAGATTTGGCAAGATGAATTCTATGATTATACGATTGAATTGCCGGAAGGAGAAAATATTACGGATCGGGACATTCGCCCTTTATTGAAAGGCACTATAACAGACAAGGAAGTCATTACTTCGATAGTAAACACCATTAAAGAATGTAATGAAAATAAAATGGATGATATTAACAGTTATTCAAGTGATTATGATAAGGGATTAGAAAGTGAAAAATCACTTATGTCTGATAATGGAGAATATAAATTGAGACTCATTTTTGCAGATGGTCAGGCATTAAATCTCGATAAAAATTCTTTGGATATTACACTAAAAAAAGATTATTTTTATTTTGATATCTGTCATAAAGGAAATCCTGTTTATTATAAAATAGAAAATTCTAAATATAATAGAATCGTTGAATTGATTGAATCAGCATTGTCTTAAAAAAATAAAACGCTGATTGCGAAATAAAAAAAGGAAAGCAGGCGGTAACAACCGCCTGCTTGTTTCATTATTTCTTAGTGGTCACGCTCTTGGCCTTGCTCCAACCGGAATACAGTTTCACACTCTTGCCGCCGAATTTGACGGTTTTGTAAGTGCGTACACGAACATAATACTTTTTCTTAGCCTTCAGCTTGCCCACACTCTTAGAGGTGGTGCTGTTCTTGCTGATGGTAACGGTCTTGTTGTTTTTCTTAAAGTTCTTGTCTGTGCTGTACTGCACTTGATAACCTGTGGTCTGGGTTTTCTGCTTTTTCCAAGTGACCTTAAAGCCTTTCTTAGCGGCAGTAACCTTAGATACGCTGGTACCCTTGGGGTTAATGCTATAAGTCATGGACTTGCTGCCTTTGTAGTTCTCCTTAAAGGTAACCTTAACCGTGTATTTGCCCACATTTTTCATGCCCTTGGGATAAGACACATTGTAGTCCACACCGCCCTTTAAGGCTTTGCCTGTGCGGTCCTTCACCTGCCAAATCGAAGACGATCATAGCGCCAAACGCCGGCGCACCCTCCATAACCAACCGCTTCTCCCGGGCGTTTATATTTACATATTGCCGCATAAATGGCAAATAAATTTAGCTTACCTATCTAAATACTTTGCGATAAAATCCTCGACTGTACGCCAATACAGCGTGGGCGCAACAGAAGACGAGAGCGCATGGCCTGCGCCTTCTACGGTAAGCTCCTCTTTTTCACAGGCTGCAGCCGCATACAATTCGCCCAGCATGCTGTACGGCACAAGTTCATCCGACGAGCCGTGAATAAACAGCGTTGGTATGCGGCTCTTTTTCACCTGCGCAAGGGCGCTGGCCTGCTTAAAATCATACCCGTCACGCACCTTGGACAACACCGATGTGGCGTTGAGCACAGGGAACCACGGAATGTGCAGGGTATCCGCCTCCCGTTGGAACTCATCCCATTCCGACGTGTAGCCGCAATCTGCAATAACAGCCTTCACATTTTCGGGTAAATCTTCACCTGACGCCATCAAAACCGTTGCCGCCCCCATGGATACACCGTGCAGAACGATCCGGGCGTTCGGCTCCCATGAAAGGATCCGGTTTATCCACTTTATAATATCCATACGCTCCGGCCAGCCCATACCGATTTTTGTCCCCTCGCTGTCGCCGTGGGCTCTTGCATCTACTGCCAAAACATTATAACCAAGCGTGTAAAATTTATGAACAAATCCGGCCATATGCTTGGCCTTGCTTGTGTAGCCGTGGCATACGAGAACATATTTTGTGCCGGTATTTTTGAACCGTTTTCCGTGCAGGCGCAGCGAATCAGACAGAATATACACATCCTCGCCGTGTGTAGCATACCATTCTTTGATTTCCGGCGTGCCTGTCATACCGCTGTATTTTGCACTTGCTTCCTCTTCATTGCCGTCAGTATTCGTGGCTTTTTGAACCAAGTTGTTGAGTTTGCTCATATGGATAGGCGATTTCGTGTTGATTGAGATATCATAAAATATTTCTGCTGCCGTTGCAGTTAAAGCTGCCAGCCCACAAAGCGCGCCGAAAGCTATACCTACATTCTTTCTATTCATAAAAATCTCCTCCTGCCGTCGAAAGCATAATATTGTCGCAAAATGTCATTTTGCAATCTGACACTGTTTTGTGCGCGCCCCGGCTGTCTTTACAGTACAAAAGCGCTCTGTGTATATCAAATCACATTTTTGGACGGATGTCAATAAAACCGCTGCCGCATTTTGCAAGAAAAAACAGACATCCACACGGATGTCTGTTTTTTTGCTTTGTCCTCCATTTTTTCGTTTTCGCCGGGAGCGGCATTGTTGTGCTGCTGCAGGCTACACATAATACTTTGCCTGCGCATTCCAAAGCGCTGCATATTGGCCGTCGGCAGCCAAAAGCGCTGTGTGCGTGCCGCTTTCCACCAGCCTTGCGTGATCAAACACGGCGATGGTATCGCAAAAGACGCAGCTGGACAGCCGATGCGAAATATAAATGGCCGTTTTGCTTTGCACAAAGGAATTGAAGCGGCTGTAAATCTCGTTCTCCGCAATCGGGTCCAGCGCCGCCGTCGGTTCGTCCAGCACCACCACCGGCGCGTCCTTATAGAGCGCTCTGGCAAGAGCCAGCTTTTGCGCCTCGCCGCCGGAGATCTCTACGCCGCCCTTGTTCAAATCCTTATAAAGATAAGTGTTTTCCTTATTCGGCAGGCCTTCCACTCTCTCCTTAATATTGGCATTTTCCAGGCAGGTATACAGCTTGTCCCGGTCAAAAGCGGAACCGGCACAAACCGTATCTCTCAGGGGCACAGAGAAGATTTTGAAATCCTGAAAAACAACAGAATAGAGATTTATAATACTCTCCTTGGTATATGCCTGAATGTTTTCGCCGTTGATGAGAATTTCGCCGTCGGTCACATCATACAGGCGGCACATCAGCTTAATAAAGGTGGTTTTGCCGCTGCCGTTCCTGCCCACCACGGCCAGATGGCGGCCGTTCTCAATTTTAATGCTCACATTCTCCAGGGCATATTGATTTGCGCCCGGATATTTGAATGACACATTTTTGAACTCAATCTCAAATCGGTCACCGTCCAGGGTCCGGGTACCGTATTGCTTGCTGTCTGTGCACTCTATAATCTCAAAATAAATCCGAGCCAGCGGCAAGATCTCCGCCAGCTTGCCCAGCGTGTTAGCAATGAGCATAACACCGTTTACGATCTGCATAAAAGCGCCGCAGTACATCACCAGCGCACCAATGTCAAACAGCCCCAAATTGCCCTTGACCCCGATAAAAACATACACGCCAAACGCAACAAAGGCACCCATCACCGCAACGATGGAGCTGGTTTTTGCGGTGCGCATGGAAATTTGCTTCAGCGTTTTTTCGCCGTCAGTAAGAATCTTTTCCGTTGCGATCTTGCCGATCAAGTGCTGCTCTTTGTATAGGCGTATCTCCTTACCGGTTTTATAATCGGCAAACAGGTCAATGAGCGAATAGAACAGACGATCCAGCGTGGCATACGCCTCGTTTGCAGCCAGGTACGACTTGTTCATCCGCACGGCAATCAACGCCATAACCGCCGCCATAACAATCAGAGTGACAATCAGCAGGATCAGAAAGACAGGTCTTTCAAAAAATGAATTGCCGGTTTTGGTAAAACCGATTTTCAAAAGCGGCAGGATCATCACCACAGACACCGCCACCGTAAACACGCCCTTAACAAACACCTGGCTGGTCCACATAAAATACGAAAACCGCGCCCACCGGCTGGCGCCCGCCTCCTCGTGCTTATGGATCGTCTTTCTGAATGTGTTGTCCTCCAGCTTTTCATAATCCATACGAAACAGCTTTTCCGCCATTTTGAAATTTTCTCTGCTAAACAGCAGGTCGGATTTAACATCGTATAGGTCAGATAAAAACCCACCTGCGTAATCCAGCACAAAATTAAGCGCCACAGCCGCAAGAATATAGGCCAACAGCCCCTTAAAGTCCGCACCGGCAGTCATCATACCGATGATCTTGGCAGTGAACCAAATGTTCACAAAGGGCTTGGCACCGGTCAAAATCGCACAGAAGAAATCCACAGGCAGAATACCTTTGTCCAGGCCGGCAATCTCCCGATACATCTTACCTATCATCTTAAAGTTACGCATGCACAGCCACCCCCTGTTCTCTGTAATAGTAGCTTTGCACCTGAAACATTTTGTAATATGCGCCCTTTTTGGCCATCAGCTCCTCATGGGTGCCCATCTCGGTGATTTGGCCGCCGGACATAAACAAAATCCGGTCGCAAAAACGGGTGGAAGACAGCCGGTGGGAAATAAAGAAAGAGAGTTTGCCATCGGTCAGCTCACTGTATTTTAAGTACAGCTGATTTTCGGCAATCGGGTCCAGCGCCGCCGTGGGCTCGTCCAAAATCAAAATCGGCGCGTCCTTGTACATAGCCTTGGCAAGCAGCAGCTTTTGCTTTTCACCGCCGGAAAAATCCACCGCATCCTTATACACATTCCTGTCCATCAGCGTATCTGCGCACTTTGGCAAGGCATACACCTTGTCATACATTTCGGCTTTCTGCAACGCCAGATCAAATTTTTCCCGATCATAGTCAAGGCTTGCCGTTATGTTTTGCTGAATGGTCATGGGCAAGAAATAATAGTCCTGAAAAATGGCCGAAAACAAATCGAAATAGCTGTTCTTTGCAATGGTGGCAGTATCTTTTCCGTTTAACAGAATGCGACCGCCGGTGGGCGCATACAGGCCGCACAGCAGCTTGATCAGCGTGGTTTTGCCTGCGCCGTTCTCCCCGACAATGGCAATCTTTTCGCCATTTTTGAATGTAAGGTCAATATGCTTCAGCGTAGGTGCATCGGCAGAGGGGTACTGAAAGGACACATGCTCAAACACCAACCGATCAACGGATTTGGAAGTCAGCCGCTCCCCCTCCTCTGCATGATCCGCAAACGCAATATACTCCCTGTATGCCTGGCACTCCTTGCAGCACATCTCAATCTGATTGACCGCAAAGCCCAAATGGAGCACCCAGTTGGAAAAGCCGGTAATGATGCCGAAATAGAATATAAAATCGGACACACTGAGCGCACCCTTGCCGGTCAAATACGCAAGGTAAATATAGGCGATGGCCTGGCGCACGGCGCTGAGCAAAGCGGTAATGCCATTAAACGATACGCAGGTGTGGGTGTACCGGGCATAGATTTTTTCAATCCTGCAAAGGGAGGCGGCAAGCGCCCGAATAAAATAATCGCCCATATTGTAAAGCTGAATATCCTTTGCCGCCGTGCCATCCTTGCACAGCTTATAAAAATAATCGAACTTCGCCGCAGGCTCCGTGCGTTGATCCAAGTTTTGCCGCTGTTTCTTCGTCAGCGCTCTTTGCAAACAAAACTGGGCGCCGCAGGTGGCAATAATCAGCAAAATCATCCAAATATTGATCTTGTAGATGAGTACGCCGGACGCAACAACACCCACCACCGCAACGAAAAACAAATTCAGCGTGCTTATAAAGTTTGAACCGCCTGCATACCGTCCGTTATAAAAAACCTCTGCGCGCTTTTGCTTCTCGCGCATTTCCAGATTTTCTATATTGGCATAGTCGGTACTGAGATTTTTTTCAAACGCAGCCACCGCATAGCGCATGCGCACGATCCGGGCACCGCCCAGTATCAGCTCCTTCATAAACGGATCCAGCCAAATGGTAATGGTCAGCAGCAGGCTCAGCAGCGCCACCACCAAAATCAGTTGCCGGGTGGTTACACCCTTTTCGATGCAGTCAATCATCGCCTTGGGTATATAGGCGGTAACAATGGGCTGGAACACCAGCGCCGGCACCCGGATCAGAAAGTACACCGGGCTTTTCTTATCCCAGGCAATCCAGTTTTTCAGCATATAGCTTATGTTCGCTCGCATAACTCCTCCTTGCCTAAAAACCAAAATCGCCCCTGCATAGACTTATGCAAGAGCTGGATGACTGTGTTCGGAATGGGAACAGATTTCTCTTTTTGATCGGCAACAACCGTCTGTGCTTTTATTTTACCCGAACCCACCGAGGATGTCAATGCCGGAGCTGCTGTTTTTGTTGACAACCGGGGGCGTGCATTGTATGATAGTAACATAATGAACCGTGTTCATTCATATAGAAAGGAACATATATACGATCCATTCACTTAGCAAACCACACGCTGATTCGCACTTCCTGTTTGCGTACCCTGCCGGCAAGGGAAAACGCGCTATATTTTTGTACGCTGCCCACGGATTTGAAATTGGTTTTCATTCAATATCTTTTCACAAATGAAGGGGGATTTTTATGAGCGAAAAGAGTTTAACACACGGCATAAAGTTTAAGGACAAGATCGGCTACGCCATGGGCGACATGGGCGGCCTATTGACCTTCTCACTGATCGGTGCATTTCAAAACAAGTTTTACACCGATGTGCTGCACATTCAGCCTGCCAAGATCGTGGTTCTGATTTTGGTGGCACGGCTTTGGGACGCCATCAACGACCCCATTTGGGGTGCGTTCATTGACTCCAGAAAACCCACCAAGCAAGGCAAATTCCGCCCGTATGTATTTTGGTTTTCCATTCCGCTGGCGGTGTCTGCGGTGCTGATGTTTACGGTCATTCCCAATTTGAGTGCGGCCAAATACCTGCTGTTTGCCTACATCACCTACATTCTGTACGGTATGATGTACACCTGCGTCAACATTCCTTACGGCTCGCTAGCCTCCGTGGTCACCGATGACGAGAAAGAACGCTCCTCCCTGTCCATGTGGCGTTCCATCGGCGCCGGCCTCGGCGGCTTGCCAAGCACCATTCTCTTTCCCATGCTGGTATACAACACCACCATCGCCGCCGACGGCACCAAAATTCAAACGCTGGACGGTAACAAACTGACCATCGGCGTTTTGATCCTGGCCATTCTTTCCATTGTGATTTTCTTCGGTCACTACAAGCTGACCAAGGAGAGGATCGCACCGATTCAAAAGAAAAAAGGCGACTACAACGCCTTTAAGGCGATTGGCGACCTAGCAAAGAACAGACCGTTTGTGATGCTTTGCCTGGTGTCCATGCTGCTGATCGCATTTCAGTTCTATTATCAAGCCACCTATCAGTACCTGTTTGCAGACTACTACCACAGCGCGCAGCTGTACGCACTGGTAACCATCTGCACCTACTTGCCCATGGCCATCTTAATTCCCATTATGAACAAGCTGATCGACAAGTTCGGCAAAAAAGAGCTTTGCGCCTTTGGTATGGGCTTTGCGGCACTGGTCAGCTTTATTCTGTTCTTTATCAAAACCGACAATCCCTATGTATTTTTGGTGTTCACCTTCTTCTCCGGCCTGGGCCAGACCTTCCTGGTACTGGAGGTGTGGGCGCTGGTGATGGACGTGATTGACTACCACGAGATTCGCACCCATCGTCGGGAGGAAGGTACTGCCTATGCGGTTGTCTCCTTTGCCAGAAAGCTGGGGCAAACCCTGGCCGGTGTTGGACTCAATGCCCTTTTGGCGGTGATCCACTACGACAGCACCGCTTCTGCCAACAACACGGCGCTGCCGGAGGATGTGCTCAATAAGCTCTATGACATTTCCACCCTTGTACCGGCCATTACTCTGACTCTATTGGCGATTTTGCTGGGATTCGGCTACAACCTGTCCAAGAAAAAGCTGGCCGTTTTGCAACCCCAATTGAAAGAAATCCGCGAAAACGAAGAATAACCCACCCAAATAAGCATAAAAGAACAGATACACCGGCGTGTATCTGTTTTTTTATTTGCCTATTTATAAAGTATTGCCGCTCCGGCACACCGGTCCGGGTCATCTTTTCCCCTGCTGTCCATGCGTGATCGGGCTACACATCACCAACCGTCAATTCAAAAAAGCAAATAAAAGCCGACGACTGGGCGAATAGACGCACGGTCGTCGGCTGATTTTTAATACCCCTCGATCCGGTCGATGAGAAACTGGCGGCCGGACAAAATGAGATGATCGTGGCTACCGCAACGGGGGCAAGTGCGGGCACAGGCCAAATGGGCATACAAGCGGGCACAATGTGCACACATGGCAATAGCCGGCAGGTGCTCCAGCTCCAACCGGGTAGAACGAAGCGGCGTATCTCGCACCACAGCATTCCAGCACTCCCGCAGGTACGGACCCTCCACACCGGACAGCTCCCCGACTTGCAGGCGCACCGCTTCCACCCGGTGCAGCCCGGCCTCTGCGGCCAGCTGGGTCACCGTGCGGTACAGCTCATACACAATACTCAACTCGTGCATTTTCTATCGCGCCTCAATTTCTCGAATACTGCATGCATTGCCTTGCAACAAGTGGGTGTCCCCGCTGCCACAATAGGGGCAGGGGCGCCCCTGGGGCACAGTATCATAGGTCTTGCCGCAGGCGTCGCACAGAGTGACGGCATGCACCGTCTCAATCTGCAACCGGGCGCCTCGCAGCATCTCCGATCGATCCGCCGCCCAGCGCCAGCAGTCCATCAAATAGGGGTTCTCAATTCCGGACACCTGACCCACATCCAGCGTAACGCAGCGCACCTGCGTTACCCCGTTCTCGCGCCCCACCTGCTCCACAGTATCAATAATATGGAATACGATGCCCAACTCGTGCATACTTACTCCTTGTTAAAGCGAATTTTGATCTCGCGCTTCAGCATATAAGGCAAAATGCTCTTCATCTTGTCCTCCGAGCGCACCATCTTGCTGGCTGCCGGCAGCTCCCGGTGCAGGTGAATGGCGTCAAAGGCGCACTTGGTGGTACACACGCCGCAGCCGATGCACTTATTGGGATCCACCACAGAGGCGCCGCAGCCTAAGCAGCGAGCGGTCTCTGCCTTCACCTGGGCCTCTGTATAGGTCAGATGTGCGTCTCTAAAGGAATGCTTTTGATCAATGCTCTTGTCCACGCCGGGCACCTGGCGGTCGCCGGTATCGTACTGGGCCACGAAGATATTCTCCTTATCCAGCGCAATAAAGTCCCGGCGGTTACGGCCGATGGTCAGACTGGTGTTGGGCTGCACGAACCGGTGAATGGACACGGCGCCCTCCTTACCCGCTGCAATAGCGTCAATGGCAAACTTGGGTCCGGTGTATACATCGCCGCCCACAAAAATATCTTCCTGTGCCGTCTGATAGGTCAGGCTGTCTGCCACAGCGCCGTTGCCGCGACCCAGCTCCACCTTGGAGCCGTCCAGCAGGTGACCCCATTCAATCGCCTGGCCAATGCTCAGGTACACATGGCTGCACGCCACGGTCTTGGTCTGGTTCTCGTCATAAACCGGGGCAAAGCGGCCGTTCTCGTCCAGCACGGACAGGCACTTCTTAAACACAATACCGGTGACCTTGCCGTTCTCCGTCAAGATCTCCTTGGGACCCCAGCCGCAGTTCACATCTACGCCCTCGACCCGGGCTTCTCCCACCTCTTCAGCCGAGGCAGGCATAGCGTCCCGGCTCTCCAGGCAGAACATAGACACGCTGTTTGCACCGCAGCGCACGGAGGAACGGGCCACATCAATCGCCACATTGCCGCCGCCAACTACAACCACTTCACCCTCTACCGGGTAATCCGGGTTGCCGCCAACGGTGCGCAGAAAGTCCACAGCGGTCATGACGCCCTGGGCGTCCTCACCGGGAATACCCGCCTTGCGGCCGCCCTGGCAACCAATAGCAATATAAAAGGCCTTGTAGCCCTGGGCGCGCAATTCGTCCAAGGTAATATCCTTGCCCACTTCAACGCCACAGCGAATGTCTACACCCATTTCACGGATCACATCAATCTCCGCAGCCACCACATCTTTTTCTAACTTGTAAGACGGAATACCGTACACCAGCATACCGCCGGGCTTCTCGTTCTTCTCAAACACAGTGGGGGTATAGCCCTTCTCTGCCAAATAATAGGCGCAGGACAGGCCGGCCGGACCGCCGCCGATAATGGCGATCTTCTCATCAAAGCCGCCCTTGTTAGAGGGGATCACCTTGGGCGCCACATAGCGGTGCTCTGCAATCAGATCCTGATGGGCGATAAACTTCTTCACTTCATCAATCGCCACCGCACGGTCAATGGTGCCGCGGGTGCAGGCGTCCTCACACCGGCGGTTGCACACATGGCCGCAAACGGCAGGGAACGGATTTTCTTTTTTGATCAGCGCCAGAGCGTCCTTGTAGCGACCCTGGGCTGCCAGCTTTAAGTACCCCTGCACGGCAATATGGGCCGGGCAAGCGGTCTTACAGGGCGCCGTGCCGGCGTCGTAGCAGTTGATCCGGTTCTTGTCCCGGTAATCCGGGCTCCACTTTTCCGGGCCCCACTTGACTTTATCCGGCAACGCCTGTCGGGGTAGGTCACCGTGCCGCCGTCCTTGGTGCACAGCTTTTGACCCAGCTTCACCGCACCGGCGGGACAATACTCCACACAACGACCGCAGGCCACGCACTGCGCCTTGTCCACCTTGGCAATGTACGCGGAGCGGGACATATTGGGCGTATTAAACAACTGAGAAGTCCGCAAGGCATTGCAAATATTCACATTGCAGTTGCAGATGGCAAAGATCTTGTTCTCACCGTCAATGTTGGTGATCTGGTGCACAAAGCCGTTGTCCTCGGCACGCTGCAAGATCTCCAGCACCTGATCGTAGGTCACATAATGGCCTTTGTTGGTCTCTACCAAATAGTCCGCCATATCGCCTACGCCGATGCACCAGTCCTCGGCATCATCGCCGCAGCCCTCGCCCAGCTTGGCGCGGCTCATACGGCAGGAGCAGGGACCGGCGGCATACTTGCCCTCATATTTCTTCAACCAGTGGGAAATATGCTCCACATCGACAGATTGATTTTCCGTCTCAATGGCCTTTTCCACCGGGATCACATGCATACCGATACCGGCACCGCCGGGGGGCACCATGGCGGTGATCTTCTCCAGCGGTGAGAAGGTCATACGCTCAAAGAACTTGGCCAACTCCGGGTGGGCGTCGATCTGATCCTTTTTCATATTAAAGAACTCGGCGCTGCCGGGTACGAACATGGGCAGCACATACTGCTTGGTGCGGCTGGGGTTCTCCCAGTTATACTCCAACAGACCAATACTGCTCATCTCTTGCAGCAGCGGCTCCAGATACGCCTTGCTCTTGCCGGTGGCTTTTGCCACCTGGTCCAGGGTCATGGGCTTGCGCACCTTCATCTTCAGCGCGATCTCTGCCATCTCGTCCGTGACAACGCAGGCCAAGCCGTAATACTCCGGATCCTCTACCGTCACCTTGTGACCGATCCGGTCCGTGATTTTTTGACCTAGTTTGAGGATCAATTCTCTCTCTTCAGCCATCGTCTTCTCCCTCCGTACTTATGCGTTCCAGTCCCGGACTTGCTGCCGCAGCCAATCGCACACTGCGTCCATACCCTCGCCGGTCTTGGCAGAGATAAAAAAGATCTTGGCCTGCGGGTTCAACTTTAAGATCCGCTCCTGTACCGCCTGATCGTCAAAGTCAAACACGCTCTTTGTGTCCATCTTGTTGATGAGCACCACATCGGACACGGTAAACATCAGCGGGTACTTTAGAGGCTTGTCGTCCCCCTCCGGCACAGACAGGATCATCATATTTTTGGCAGCGCCGGTGTCAAACTCGGCAGGGCACACCAAATTGCCCACATTCTCCAAGAACACCAGATCCAGATCCGCTGTACCCAGGTTCTCCACCCCCTGGCGGGTCATGCCCGCGTCCAGATGGCACATACCGCCGGTGTGCAGCTGAATGGCACGCACCCCGGTCTCTGCAATGGTTTTGGCGTCCACATCCGAGTCAATGTCCGCCTCCATTACACCGATGCGCATCTCCTGCTGCAAGCGGCCGATAATGCCCCGCAGGGTGGTGGTCTTGCCGCTGCCCGGGGAGGACATCAGATTCACCAAAAAGGTCTTTTCTGCTTTCAACTCGGCCCGAAGTTTCTCCGCCTCCCGGTCGTTACTCTCAAACACGCTTTTTTTGATCTCAATGACTTTATACGCTTCCATAAACACCTCTCCGTATTTCGCATATATTATGTATAATATAATATGAACGCCAAAGATTGTCAATCCATTCACAATGCCCCGGTGTTTTTTTGCCGTTTTGCCCACATTGGGCGGTTATTTTTTAGATAAAATGTTTTTGTTTTTTGATAGTTGGTTCGTGGTATGACCAGTTGCCAAAATAAAAAATACGACAGACTACAAAAAGTGTCTGCCGTCATGTTTTCTATTTGCTCCCCGCCTTTTGCTTGCGGCGCCGCAGCAGCCGTTGCAGCCGCGGCCGGTTGTAACGCTGGAGGATGACCGGTATCAAATCCGCCACAGCCGCCAATACAGAGGTGATGAGAAACACCGGCAGGTTTGCCACCGGATCGTCGCAAAACAGACAAAACAACAGGGGCACAAAACTCAGTGTCGCCATCACTTCGTGTGCCAGCTCGTTGCGGCACATCTGCATCACCACCGCTTGCAGATCGCCGTGCATATCGTAGGGCTTATAGGAGGGCACCCGGTGCTTCCATCGCTTGACCCCCAGGTGCGCATACAGCCCCGGCTCCCAGGGATGTGGGCGAAACCAGCGCCCTTGCGGGTTCACCGGCACCCGGTGGCGGCCGACGACCCAGCCCACGGCAAAGCGCATAGCCATGTGATAAGTAAAGGTGCCGCATGTAATCGCCAGTGAAAAACAGACCGCATGATGGCTTTTTACATAAATCAGAGAAAAGCAAGCGGTGCTTACTGCCAGCAAAGCGATGCACACACCGCCCCAAAAATCTACTTTTCTATTCATATCCACACCCCCCTACCGCCATTGTACCAAAGGCGGGCAAAAAGTGCAAGAGCGGTCCTGCCGCAGCGGAACCGCTCTTTATGCTTTCAGCACACTTAGGCCACGCCCTCGCCCTCGGTAGCTATAACGGCCTTTACGCGCTCCTGGCCTTTCCACTCCTGGATCACCTGGGGGTGTGCAAAGATGCTGTCCATCTTCTTCAGGAAGGGGATCACATCGCCGAAGTCCAGCGCACGGTGGTCAAATACCACGGTGATGGGCAAGATCTGGCGAGCCTCAATGGTCTTGTTGCCGAACTTATCGGTGACCACCACCGGCTTATCCTGCACAGCGCCCAGGGCGAATGCGCACACCTGGGGCGGCACAATCTCGATCAAGGTGCCGTAGCCGCTCTGTCCTTTGTACAAAGAGCCCAGGTTAGAAATGGTAACGGTGCCCTGCTCAATATCTTTCTTAGTCAGGCGGTCTTTCTCCGGAATGCTGTAATAAGCTTTCTTGGCAGCGCCGCGGAGCGTGTGCACCTTGTGCTTGCCGGTCTTAGAGCCGATCAGCCGACTAACGGTCTGTTTTACTTTCCCCTGTTTCAGTCCGGTAATGGTGTTGTCCAAGGACACATCAAACATCACTTCGTTCAGGTTGGTGTTCTCTGCTCTGCGGGTCACATCGGCAATGTAATCGGTCATAGCCAGCAGGGATTTGTTCTGGAAGTCCCGCAGGTTGACGGTCATCATTCTGCCGTCCGGCAGCAGCATGGGCATTGAAATGTTAATGTCCTCAAAGGTCTTCAGCTCACCGCGCACCAGCTTGCGGTTGTAGCTCAGGTGGCTGTTCATCACCGGTGCCGCTTTCAGCCCCTCAATGATGGCTTTCATCAAAACCGTATTCAGGGTGATCTTGGTTTTGCTGGTAGAGCGCAGCTTCTTAAACTCGGTCATCAGGTCGGTTACATCCGCCTCATATACATAAGCCACATGGGGGATCTGCTCCCAGCTCTCGGTGGTCATATTGGCAACAATCTTTCTTTGAATGTCGAAGTGTTCGGTTCTTGTGATTTTCATACTTGTGCATCTCCTTTAGTCACGGTGTTTTCAAATTGTATTGCGGAGATCCGCTGAGGATCTTGCTGACTGTGTTGGTGTCCCGGGCTTTCCCCTGAGGACACTCTCATCATACCCATTTTGGTCGGTTGCGGCAACATACTCTGCTTTACATTTGAAAAAATCTTCGCAACTGGCGGTTGCATTTCCCTTGGTTGCGCCATATTTTCGCCTTTTTGCCAATATCTATTGACCGGAGCGGGCATTTTTGCGATAATACCCCTAGAGGGGGCTTTGTATGATCGACACCATGGACAAACACAGCTGTGAGCTGTTCTTAGAGGATGCACTGGAGATTGGGCGCCGCCTGGTAGAAACCGGTGCCGAGGTCAAGCGTGTGGAAGACACCGTGCGGCGCATTTGCATTGCCTACGGCTTTACCGACTGCGAAATCTACGCCGTCACCAGCCTGATCGTGGCCACCATTCGGGACAAGGACGGCAACCACTACACCCAATCTGTGCGGGTGCAAAGTTACGGCACGGACCTGGGTCGGTTAGAGGAGCTGAATGCCTTCTCCCGCCGCATTTGCGCCCAGGTGCCGGATGTAGAGGACCTGACCCGGCAGATCCGCCAGTACAAAAAAGGCAAGCCCAAACCGGTGATCAAATGCCTGGGCTATATGCTGGCAGCCGGCGGTTTCTCCGTCTTTTACGGCGGTGATCTGAAGGACGGGCTGGCCGCAGCCGCCATTGCCATTGTGATCTACCTGATGGATTATCATTTGAAGCTGCGGCAGATCCACAATGTGATCTACACCTTTGTGGCCGGGTTCGTCTCCGGGCTGCTGGCGCTGGGGCTCACCCGCCTGGGCTTAGGTCACCAGGCAGACAAAATTATGATCGGTGACATTATGTTGCTGATCCCCGGTCTGCTTTTAGTGAACGCCATTAAGGAGATGTTCAACCGGGATATTGTCACCGGGCTGTACAGACTGATTGAGGCGGTGCTGGTGGCGCTGGCCATTGCCGGAGGCTACGCGCTGGCGTTCCTGGTGATGGGAGGTGCAACGGTATGAAAGCAGCACTCATTCAAATTCTCATGGGCGCCATCGGCACCCTGGGCTTTTCCATTTACTTCCGGGTCAGCGAACGCAATGTGGCGGCTGCCACCTTTGGCGGCGCCCTGGGCTGGGGTGTGTATCTGCTGTGCTTTCACCTGTGGGGCAATGTGTTTGCCGCCAATGTGGTGGCCACGGCAGTGGTGTACTTCTGGTCCGTAGCCATGGCACGAGTGCTTAAGGCGCCGTCCAATACTTACCTGATCCCGGGCATCATTCCCTTGCTGCCCGGCGGCCCGCTGTACTACACCATGGCCGGGCTGGTGGGCGGCGATCGCGCCCTGTTCACCAAGAACGGTACCACCACCATTTTGGTCACATTCGGTATGGTCACCGGTATGGTAGCAGCCGCTGTGGTGTTCTATTATATTCTCAAGCTGCAGCAGAAATGCAGCCGCAAATCCCCTGCGCCTCCGCAGGATTAAAAACAAACCGCAATATAAAAAATTGCCCCTTACGGTTCAAACCGCAAGGGGCTTTTGTGTTGCTCGGATCAGTCCGCAGCAGGAGCCGCAGGCTGTTCTTGTTTGTCTTTATCGGCCGGCGAATCAAAGGTAAACGCACCGTCCTTATAGTCCACCGTCACCGTGCCGTGGATCTTATCCTCCAGCAGCAGCTCGGACAGCGGGTCCTCAATTTGGGTCTGAATGGCCCGGCGCAAAGGCCGCGCGCCATACACCTTATCAAAGCCCTTATCGGCCAACGCATCCACTGCCGCGTCCGTAAAGGTGGCTTGCACATCCAGGTCTGCCAGGCGCTTATTCAGAGCCTTCAACATCCGGCGGGCGATCTCCTGAATGTCCTGCTTCTCCAGCTGGTTGAACACCACAATCTCATCCACACGGTTCAGAAACTCCGGCTTAAAGGTCTTTTTCAGTTCCTCCATCACCAGATCCTCAATGGTCTTGGCTGCGTCCTTGTCATCGCCAAAGCCCAAGGCCTGACGACTGTCGGTAATCTTAGACGCACCCACATTGGAGGTCATAATGATCACTGCGTGCTTAAAGCTGACCTTGCGGCCCTGGGAGTCGGTAAGCACACCGTCCTCCAGGATTTGCAGCAGCATATTAAACACATCCGGGTGGGCCTTTTCGATCTCATCAAACAGCACCACGCAGTAGGGCTTTCTGCGGACTTTCTCCGTCAGCTGGCCGCCTTCGTCAAAGCCCACATACCCGGGAGGCGCACCGATCAGCTTAGAGACCGTATGCTTCTCCATATACTCGCTCATATCCAGCTTGATGATGGCATTCTCGTCCCCAAACATCGCCTCGGCCAAAGTCTTACAAAGCTCCGTCTTACCCACGCCGGTGGGGCCAAGGAAGATAAAGGAGCCCATCGGACGCTTGGGGTTTTTCAGCCCCGCACGACCACGACGAATGGCGCGCGCCACCGCCGATACGGCCTTATCCTGACCCACGATCCGCTGGTGCAGGATCTTTTCCAGTTGCAGCAGCCGCTGGGACTCCTCCTTGGTGATCTGCTGTACCGGAATACCCGTCCAGCCGGACACCACGGCGGCAATATCCGCAGGGGTCACTTCTTTTACATCGTGGGAAGAAGTATTCTTCCACTTCTCCTTTTCCTGATCCAGCAGGTCTTGCAGGCTCTTTTCCTTGTCTCGCAGCTCTGCTGCCTGCTCAAAGTTTTGGCTGCGCACGGCAGCGGTCTTTTCTGCCGCCAGGCGCTTGATCTCCGTTTCCATCTCTTTCAGGTTCGGCGGGGCTGTATAAGCCGCCAGGCGTACTTTAGAGCAGGCCTCATCAATCAGGTCAATAGCCTTATCCGGCTGGAACCGATCGGCAATGTATCGGCTGCTCATCTTCACCGCGTTTTCAATAGCGGCGTCGGTAATTTTCACTTTATGGTGGGCCTCGTACTTATCCCGCAGACCTTTCAGAATTTCCACGGTCTGCTCCTCGGTAGGCTCGCCCACGGTCACCGGCTGGAACCGGCGCTCCAAGGCGGCGTCCTTTTCAATATTCTTGCGGTACTCGTCAATGGTGGTGGCACCGATCACCTGGATCTCACCACGAGCCAATGCGGGCTTTAAGATATTGGCAGCGTCCGTTGCGCCCTCGGCAGACCCGGCGCCCATCAAGGTATGCACCTCGTCGATAAACAAAATAATGTTACCGGCTTGCTTTACCTCGTCCATGGCTTTTTGAATTCGCTCCTCAAAGTCGCCACGGTACTTTGTGCCGGCCACCATAGAGGTCAGATCCAGCGCCACGATCTTTTTGCCTTCCAGCAGTTCCGGCACCTCGTGCTTGACGATCTTCAGCGCCAGCCCCTCGGCAATGGCGGTTTTACCAACGCCCGGCTCACCAATGAGGCAGGGATTGTTCTTGCTGCGGCGGGACAAAATCTGAATAACCCGCTCAATTTCCTTTTCACGACCGATCACCGGATCGATCTTGCCGCCCTCGGCCAGCGCAGTCAGGTCACGACCAAACTCGTCCAGCGTAGGCGTCTTGGTCTTGCCCTTTTTACCGTCGGTCTTGCCGTCCGGCTGTGTCTCCTGACCGGAGAACAGCTGCTCCACCAGCACTTCCGGGCGCACGCCCAGTGCCAGCAGGAACTTGTAGCCGTAAGAATCCGTCTCCTTAAGCAGTGCCAGCAACAGGTGCTCTGTGCCTACAAAGGAATGCATCATACCGCGGGCAATCTGGAATGCCAACTCCAACATACGCTTAAATCGAGGAGTAAAGTCGTCCGGGGTTAACCGGGTAGGCTCCCCTACGCCGATATTCTCCTTGATGAGCTTTTCCACATCTTCGGTCTGCACACCGCTTTCACGCAGCGCCTGGGCGCCTAGGCCGGCGTCTTCTTTCAAGATACCCAGCAGCAAGTGCTCGCTGCCGATATAGTTATGGCCCAACTCCTCTGCGGAGGTAATGGCCAAGTTGATCACATGGTTTGCTTTTTCGGTAAAATAGTTAAATCTATACATGGTAAATCCTCCTTATTGCCTTGGTGCAAGAGGAAATTCCGCTCTCCTTTTTACGCCAAAGCCTGCCGCACCAGTCCGGCGCGGATCTTATCCACTGCGTCGGCAGTTACTTCTGCCCCGGCAGCGGCTGCAATGGTGGCGTTCTGCACCTTTTGGATCAGTTCGCCTACATCGCTGTATGTTTTGCTGCTCTCGCCAAGAGAAATACCCAGGCGCAGCAGCGACACCAGGTCAAAAAATTCGTCCTGGTTCAAAGTACGAGCCATTTGCAGCGTGCCCATAGCTCGGTAAATACGATCCAAAAAGGCGTCTTGCTGTTGCAGCTGCTGACGCAGATTGCGCTCCTGGCGCACGATTTGGTCGCAAATGGCATTTACATTATCAATGGCCGCCTTCTCGGTAATGCCCAGCGTTACCTGGTTCGTCAGCCGATAAAAGTTGCCGTGGCCGTCATAAAGAGGTTGCAGCGACAGTCCAAGCTTGCCGATCATCACCGTCAGCTGGTCAATGAGCCCTTGACCTGCCAGTGCCGGCAGGTGCAAATCCAGCATGGCCTGCATGCCGGTGCCCAAATTGGTGGGCACAGCTGTTAAAAAGCCCAGCCGCTCATCAAAAGCAATGGGTAACCGCTCCAGCAGGGCGTCGTCCAACTTATCCGCCTTGGCGTAAGCGCCCTCCAGGTCCTGCCCGGCGGCACGCACCTGTAAGCGAATATGATCCTCCTCGCAAAGCATCACGCTGGCGCTGCCGTCCTTGCTGAGCAAAAAAGCACTTTGATCCTTTTGCCGGGCAAAGCGACGGCTGATCAGCTGTTGCTCCGCGTAGGCATACGCCTGCGCCGTGGACACGGCGCTCAGATCCACCAGATCGAACTCCCCGGCATAGGGAGAATTCTTCACGGCGGCAAAGATTTTCTTCACCGTGTTTCTGCGGATCTCGTTGTTCATACGAATGGGAAAGGGGGCGTCTGCCAAATTGCGGGCCAGGCGCACGGTAGCACCCACCACTACATCTGAATTTTTGCCCTCGCCGCTGTACCACTTATTCATCTTTATTCCTCCGGCTTTAGCTCTTTGATTTGGTCACGCAGCACCGCTGCATCCTCATAGCGCTGCTCCTGCACCGCCTTGTCCAGTTCCGCCTGCAAGCGCTCCCGCTCACTTTGGGGCTTCTCTGCTGCCGGTTCTTTCGCCTTGGCGTTGTTCACCGGTTCCTTTTCCTCCGTGTAAGAAATATTCTTGCCAATATGGCGGGTGGCACCGTGGATTTTGCGAATGCTGGGTTCCAGTTTGTCTGCAAACCGGTCGTAGCAGTGGGCACAACCCACATTGCCGGTGTTGATAATATCGTTAAAGGTGGAACCGCAGTAGTCGCAGCGATCTACGCCTGTCAAGGCGTTCATGGCCGCCAGCCCGGCTCCAAGGAAGTTGCCGAAGAAGCTGCCCTCAAACATAGAGCCAAGGCCCATATTGCTGTGCATGGGCTCCAAGACGCCTAACTTCTCGGCACAATCCCGACACAAGTGCATCTCGGTCACCTTGCCGTTGATATTCTGTTTAATATAAGTGGTTGCCTCGTTTTGATTGCAATGTTCACAACGCATAACAAATAACCTCCTAATTGATGTATGCAAGCAGCATTTGTTTAAATTGACGGGCGCGTATCTGGTCCAGCACCTGCTCGTCTACGCCGTGCTGGTTCCACCCGGTGAGCGCCGACTCCATGATCTTGGCGCTGCGGGCGTCCATCAAGCCCTGGTAGTGCAGGTTGTACAGGTGGGCCTTGGCCGTCTTTTCATCTATGGCAGGACCAATGGAATTGATCAGCGCCATCAGCGCCTGGTTCTTGCTGTCGGCACGGGTAATAAGAATACACCCGCCGCCGCCACGCCTGGACTCAATGCGGTAGCCCTGCTCCGGTGTAAACCGGGAGGTGATCACATAATTGATCTGGCTGGGCACACAGCCCACCCGCGCCGCCAGGTCGTTGCGCTGGATCTGAACGGTGGATTTGTTGTCATCAAACATATCAAGAATCATATCTGCGATCACATCACTGATCTTCATTTTCCAATCACTTCCTATCTAATGAAGGTGGAAAGCCCGGCGAGAGGGATACAGGAGCCGTTGTTGATCTTGCGCTCGTTCACACTCTGACTTTGACTTTCTTTGACCTTCTGTCATCATAGTAGCACAAAGGTCAGAGAAAGTCAAGAACTTTTTTGACTTTTTTTGACCTTCTCGGAGAGTATGCCCGATTTTTGGCTTGGTTATGCGGAATTTTAGCATAAATATTTTTTGACTTTCATTGTCTTTGGCAAAAATGCGTGCAAAAAAGCGCCGATCTTTGACCATCGGCGCTATGGGTACTCCCCTATTTTTTTGATCTTATTATGTACGGCAAGGCATGCCATGCACACCTTGCGCCGACCGGATAATCAGCAGCCGCACCCACAGTCATTACCGCAGCCGCAGTTACCGAAACCGCCGCAGAGCAACAGGATGATAATCAAAATCACGATCCAGGAAGATCCGCAGCCGCAACCGTTATTGCAACCACAACCCATAACCGTAGTACCTCCTTTCGCCTTTCTAAACCATACTATGAAAGACGGCAAAAGGTGTGACAGAGGGCGCAGAAAAGCCGCGCACATTCCCTACGCGGCGCCTCTGCGCCCTACGCTCATTTTATTATATTATACAATACCGCCGTTGACCCCCAACACCTGGCCGGTCACATACGGACTCTCTGCCAGGTACAGCACAGCCTCTGCCACCTCCCGGGGTGTGCCCAGTCGACCCATAGGCACTTCGGCCTCCAGCTCTGCTCGGTCAAAGCAGGCATTCATACGGGTGTCAACGATTCCCGGCGCCACACAGTTGACGGCAATGCCCTCCGGCGCCAGCTCCTGGGCCAGCGCCCGGGTAAAGCCGATAACCCCGGCCTTGCTCATGGAATACACCGTTTCACAAGAGGCACCCACCTGCCCCCACATGGAGGATACATTTACAATGGCGCCGCTGTGGCGGCGCAGCATATCCACCGCTGCCGCCCGGCTACACAGGAACACGCCCTTGCAGTTGACCCCCATCAGGGCGTCATAATCCTCCGGCGTGGTATCCTGAATTTGGCGAATCAGACTGATCCCGGCGTTATTCACCAGCACATCCACCGTGCCCACCGCGGCAAACAACCGTTCCACCGCCGCCGGGTCCGTAATATCGCAAGGGATCGCCGTCACTCCCGGCAGCTCCGCCGCCGTTTGGTGCACCGTCACAAACACGCGGTAGCCCCGTTCCAAAAACACCTGCGCCGTAGCCGCACCAATGCCGGTAGCGCCGCCGGTTATTAAAACTTGTTTCATACAATCACCGTCCCCAGTTTAGCACAAACGGTTGTATTTTTCAACGCAATCCGATATAATAAGGGGGAGAACCAACGGAAAAGGTGATTTTTGTATATGGAAAAAGCATTTTATACCATCTCCCTTTATGTGGACGAGGACGAGAACCTGATCGGCATTCCCTGCGGCGAAAGTGACAAGTACGGCATAGCGGATATTGATAAGGTGCATCTACTGAAAGCGCCGTACAGCGAGGAACGGCTGGAGCAGTTTATTGAGGAAGTGATCGACTCCTGCTACTCCAAGAAGCACAATGACCAGAGCGACCTGTCCACCATTGAGAAATATACCAAGAAAAAGGGCTTTGTTAACGCCACAGCGGACTACACCCTGATCTCTATTGTAAAGACCGCAGAGAATTATAGTCTAATGCCCACCTTTAACGACTTTGAGCGGGGGCCGGTGGTGATCGACGACGACGAGCACATTTTGCCCAACCCCTACTCTGCCGGCGAACTGGCCCAGGTGATCAACGGCTATATTCAAGTGTATGTTAAGGCCAACATGTTCTATAAAGAACAGCAGGAACTGGAAAACGAAAAGAAAAATTAAGAATATAAAGAGCCGCCCCTGTTGCTACCATGCAGCATAGGGGCGGTTTTGTTTTATCCGCCTTTTCACACCTTATAAAGCGCAATCAAAACAAAAAAAGCGGCACCCCGTAAAGAGGTGCCGCAAGGCGTTTAGAAAATTAAGAGGCCAGGTCGCCCACGATCATCATGTATTCGCCGATCATGGCGCCGAACTCCGGCGCGCCCTCCATGATGAGCTGCTTATCCTTGGTCATCTGGAGCATATCGCCGGTGCCAAGCAGGATCATCAGCGCGTGCTGGGCGGTGTCGAACTTCATGCAGAAGAACGGCTTGGAGCGCTTATACTCCCCACGGCCGGCACGGGACTTGCCTGCCTTAATGCGCAGGTAAGCGGTGCACTCCGGGTGACCCTCCACAGCCCACTGGTACACCCGGTCCGGGCTCTTGGAAGTCCATTCCCGAATGGCCGGGTGACCCATTTTGTTCAACTGGCTGATGCCGGAGGACAGCAAATAAAAATACAGCTTGGTCAGCAGCAGACATAGCTGCTCATCTTCCGGCGGTTCTTTAATACCCAGCAGAGAACTCATCTTCAGCAGTACCATCATAAATTTGATAAACTTGCTAAAGCTCTTGATCTTCATCTTGGGCAGGGCGCTCATATTGCCCTTAAAAAACGCATTCATCTTCTCCATAGAAGCGAACTGCAATTCGGCGTCAATCTTCTGCTGCCCCAAGTACTCACCCAGTTTGACCGTCCACTCTCCATCCTCGATGATAAAGTGGATCGCCTCTTTGTCCTGTGCATTAGCCATAGCAGAAACCTGGTACACGGCGTTGACGCCCTCAAATTTCTTCTTCAGCTCCGGCACATCGTTGGCGATGGTCTTCAGCAGCGGCAAGGCGCCGGTCATAAACACCTTATTGGTGTAGCGTGTGGTATCACTTGCCATACTGGCACATCCTTTCTTGATTTTGAAGTTTTAACATCTGTGCGCGAATTAGAATTCGTCGTCCCAAGCGTCGTCCGCTTCAAAATCGGCGTGCATCACTTCGGCAATGGTATCTGCAATGCCGTTGGCGTCGATCTTTGCAAGAGACATCAGGTCCTCGTGCAGACCGATGGTGGAGAATTCATCCTGATGGCCCAGCATCCGCATGACGCAGGCCTTGCCGCTCTTGGCAACCACCTCAGCAACAGCGGTGCCCAAACCGCCCATCACGGTGTGATCCTCTACGGTGATAATCCGGCGAGTGTCCATAATGGCGGACATTACAGCTTCCTCATCCAGAGGCTTAATGGTATGCATATTCAGCACACGCACCTTCAGTCCGGCGTCAGCCGCTGCCATCTGGGCAGCCTGCATGGCCTGATACACGCAGGAACCGCAGGCAATCACGGTAATATCCGTGCCCTCGTTCATGACCTTGGCCTTGCCCACCTCAAAGGTGCACTCCTCCAGCTTGGGATAAACGATCTGGTCAAAGCCGCGGTTGATACGAATATAAACCGGGCCGGGATAGCTGTACGCTGCCTTAACCGCATGATAAGTCTCTGCGCCGTCGCAAGGGCAGATCACGGTCATGTGGGGCAGAGAGCGCATGCACGCCATATCGATCAAAGCATGGTGGGTAGAGCCCGCCTGACCGAATGAAGTACCCGCATGGGTAGCAATAATCTTAACCGGTACATTCTGATAGCAAATATCCGTATGTACCTGATCCAGGGAGCGGGCAGAAGCAAAAATAGCAAAGGTAGAAGCAAAGGGGATCAGCCCGTTCTGCGCCAGCCCGGCTGCCACGCCAAACATATTCTGCTCTGCAATACCCACATTGAAGAAACGATCCGGGAACTTCTCGCCAAACATACCGATCTTGGTGGATTTGCCCAGGTCAGCGGTCAGCGCCACCACTTCCGGGTGCTCCGCACCCAGCTCGCACAGCGCCTTGCCGTAATATTCCGCCGTAGAGAGGGCGGTGGTCTCCGTCATTGTATAAGTCATTCCGCTTGCCATGGCTTAGCCCTCCTGTTCCGCACGCTCGCAGCGTTTCTTGTAATACTTATCCAGGCTCTCGTAGCAAGCCTTCTCTTTTGCCTCGTCCAGTGCGCCGTAATGCCAGTGGTAATCATCTTCCATAAAGTCGATACCGGCGCCCTTAAAGGTATCCATCACGATACAATAGGGCTGGTCGCCGCCGTTTTTGTGATTGGCGATGGCGTCCTCAATGGCATCGTTAAGCTCCTTCATATTCTGGCCGTCTACGCGCTTTACCTTAAAGCCAAAGGCCTCGAACTTCTTATCCAGCGGCTCCACTTTCATCTCATCGTCCACGCGGCCGTCAATCATGCACTTGTTGTTATCCACAAGCACCACCACATTGGACAGCTTAAACTGAGCAGCGGTCATGGCAGCCTCCCAGTTGGAGCCCTCATTCAGCTCGCCGTCGCCGGTAAGGCAATAGACCATATAGTCCTGACCCTTTACGCGGCCTGCCAGGGCAAAGCCATCTGCCAGGGAAAGGCCGTGACCCAAAGAGCCGGAAGAGCAATCGATGCCCTTGATTTTGTTCTTATCCAGGTGCATACCAAACTTGGAACCGGTCAGGTTAAAGTTGTGCAGCCCCTCCACCGGCATAAAGCCGTAGTCGCAGATCACCGGGCCATAGCCCACAGCCGCATGCCCCTTGGAGAGCACAAAGCGATCTCTGTCCTCCATGTCCGGGTTGTTTACATCCAGCTTCATAAAGCGGTGATAGAGAATAGTCATAGCGTCCATGGCACTCATGGCGCCGCCGATGTGGCCGGAGCCGCCCCAAACGGTGGTCTGCACGGTCAGTCGTCTTAACTCGTCCGCCTTTTTCTCCAGGCGGAGCCACTCGGCTTTGTCAAATGGCTTAAAATCAGCAGGCATTCAAAGTCCTCCCTTTCTGTTGTTACCGGGGCTGTGCCCCCTTGCACAGACCCGGCAAAAATGATTGGTTTATTTCACTAATCCCGGGATCTCCGGATGATTGGCAGCTACAACGCCGAAGGCATCCTCGGCAATGTCGATGGCCAACTTAATATCATCCTGGGTAACCGCGGCATTCATAAAGTGATTGTGGTGAGACGCCAGGAACAGCCCGCGGCTGACGCACTCGGCAATCCACTCCTGGTGGAGCATCAGGCTTTCATCGTTGGCAACGCGCAGATAGAACAGCGCCGGCTCGCCGGACACCACCAGGTCAAAGCCGTGCTGCTTACCGGCAGCCACCAAGCCGTCCGTCAGCTGGATGCCCATTTCCCGGAACATCTTAGGCGTGTTGAGCTTCTTCATCTTAGGAATACAAGCCAGGCAGGCGGCGAACGGTTCGGCGCTCATCCAGTAAGAGCCGGTGTACACCACGGAAGAAGCGGTATTCTTCATATGCTCCTGACCGCAAACAGCAGACATATTGTAGCCGTTGGCCAGAGCTTTACAGAAGCAGATCAAGTCTGCCTTAATGCCGTAGTAATGGTCGGAACCGGCCAGATCCAAACGGAAGCCGGTACGCACATCGTCAAAAATCAGCACCATACCGTGGTCGTCGCAGAACTTACGAACCGCTTTCCACTGCTCCGGCGTGGCGCACACATTGTCCTTAAAGTTGCCGTGGTCATAGGGCTGGGCAATCAAGCCGGCAAAGTCGCCGCCTGCCTCGTCATAGGCCTTCTGCATAGCGTCCAGGTCAAACCAGGGCACCACCACATTGTTCTCTACTTCCTCCGGCAAAATGCCCGGGTAGTCCACCTTTTGGGCCCACTGGAAATCGCCGTGGTAATAGCCCTTAAAGAACATCATCTTCTTTTTGCCGGTGTGCGCACGGGCGCACATCACGGAGAAAGTGGTGGCGTCGGAGCCGTTCTTCATAAAGAACGCCCAATCAGCGGTGTTCACGGTGTCGATCAGCAACTCGGCGCATTCTACCATTTTGTAAGAGGGAGAAGTGGTGCAGTTGCCGGTCTTTAACTGCTCCATGGCAGCGGCGTCCACATCGTCATCGCAATAGCCCAGCACATTGGGGCCATAAGCGCACATAAAGTCTAAATACTTGTTGCCGTCTACATCCCAAAAATAGGTGCCCTTGGCCTTTTGGGACATCAGCGGCCACTTGGTAATGGGCAGGAACAGGCCCTCGCTGGGACCCAAGTGCCCGTACACGCCGGAGGGAATGGCATTCAGTGCCCGATTAAACCACTCCTGGCTTTTTTCATGCTTATATTCAGGAAATTTACTCATTCTAAAAGACCTCCTTAACCCAGATATACCGCAACTCTGTCCAAAACGCGGTTGATATTATCCACCATAGAAATCATACCCGCCATATAAATATGACCGGCGCACAGCTCTGCCATGGTGGAGGCGGTGCCGTTAAACAGACCGTTTGCCAGATCAATGGTGGCAAACTCCATCACCGCCCGGGGAGACTGGGCCTTTTCTTTAATGGTGCGGAACGTGTGGTTATTGACCCGAATGGTGGCGTAGCACACATCCTTAATGCCCATAGACACATCACCGTCTACCGTATAAAGCGCGGACTGCTTGGACACGCTGTCCGTATTGGCAAGGGCAGAGATGGCCCCGGCAATGGTGTAGAAAGTCAAAACGGTGGACTCCTCAAAAAACGCTCTGTCCTTTAAGTCCGCCTCACTGGGCATCAGCAGCTGAGTCAGCCGATTGGTGAGCTTGGTAAACGGACCCAGCAGGAAAGAGAGCACCTGTACGGCGCCCTTTACCGGCACGCCGGGCTTAGAGTCGTCGATCAGTGCATTAAACTTCTCCGGGCTGGCAAAATTCATTTTGCAAGTGCAGCCGTAAGTACCCTCGCTCATTTTGCAGCCATCCTGGGTGAAGTTGAATGTGCAGCAGGGGCCGTCCGTCACATCAAAGCAGATGGACACCGGCTTTTTCAGCTCACGGAGCACGGCCTTGGCCTGGTCGTCGATCTGGCACAAGTTCTCCAGCGTAGCGAGCACGCCGTACATGTTCACATAAGCCATTGCTTTTGCTTCTTTCAAAATAATTCCTCCTCGTGTTTTGCCTGCGATAGGCAGAGTTCTTGCAGGGGTTGCACAGGGCACCCGCCGGGTGACAGAGATCATTTGTACAAAAAATGACACGCCGCCCGCCCTCTCAGGGCGTATCGGCAATCCGGTATATACGCACTTATTACATACATATATACAATGCAAGTTTATTATAACACACATTTTATAGGCAGGTCAACGGCAAACCGCCCAAAAATATGTTTACAAATTGGTGAAATTGCCCATATTCCCGCATGGACAAAATAAAAGGGCGCACGCCGGTGCTGCCGGTGTGCGCCCTTGCACATTTTTATTTCAGCAAAAAGCCGATCTTCTTCATGGCCTTATCCAGTGTGCGCTGGCTGACCCGCTGGGCCAGATCCGCGCCCTTGGTCCAGCATGCCTGCAAATAGGACTTATCCTGCATAAACTGATTAAAGCGCTGCTGCACCGGCTCCAGCTCTGCGATCACCGCCTCGCCCACAGCGGTCTTAAAGTCGCCGTAGCCCTTACCGGCAAACTCCTGTTCGATGGCCTCCATCGTCTTGCCGGTCACGGCGGCGTAAATGGTCATCAGGTTGTTGATGCCGTCCTTACCCTCGCCGTAGTGCACACTCATCTCGCTGTCTGTCACCGCAGAACGGAACTTTTTCATAATAACGCTGGGCTCGTCTGTCAGGTACACCGTACCCTTGGGATTGGGGTCGGATTTACTCATCTTGCGGGTGGGGTCTTGCAGGCTCATCACCCGGGCGCCGCTCTTGGGAATGTAGGCTTCCGGCACGGTAAACACATTGCCGTAAATGCCGTTAAAGCGTTCTGCAATATCCCTTGCAATTTCCAAATGCTGCTTTTGGTCCGCACCTACCGGCACAATATCCGACTGGTACAGCAAAATATCCGCCGCCATCAGGCAAGGATAGGTAAACAGCCCGGCATTCACATTGTCTGCGTGCTGCTTGGACTTGTCCTTAAACTGGGTCATACGGGACAGCTCGCCAAACTGGGTGTAGCAGTTCAGCAGCCAGCCCAGCTGGGAATGGGTGGGCACATGGGACTGGATAAACACAATACCCTTGTCCGGATCCAAACCCAAAGCCAACAGCATAGCGTACAGCTCCGTGGTCTGCCGCCGCAGCTTTTGCGGGTCCTGGCGCACGGTAATGGAATGCAGGTCTGCTACGCCGTAAATGGTGTCATATTCTTCTTGAAAGGCGCTCCAGCCCTTCATCGCCCCCAGGTAATTGCCCAAGGTGGGAATGGAGGTAGGCTGAATCAGCGACAGGCTGCGCTTTTTCCGTTCTACTTTTACTTCTTCAGACATAATTCTTTGCTCCTTTATTTGCTGCGCAAATCGGCAGCCACTTCACCCAATCGGTGCACACCGGCCACAATGGCCTCGTCAGACGGGGTGGAGAAATTCAGCCGAATATGGTGGCTGACTGCCTTGTCGTCCATCATAAAGGCGTTGCCGGGCACCACAGCCACCTGTTTGGCAATGGCACGCTTACAAAAGTCCAGCATATCCACATCGCCGGGCAGCTTGCACCAAATGAACAGACCGCCCTGGGGCCGCACATACTCTACAAAATCACCCAGATCACTGTCAATGCAGTTGCACATCAGCTCCAGCTTTTTGCGGTAAATGCCGCGGATCTTCTCAATATGGGTGTCCACATCATACTGCCGGAACCACTGGTACACGATCATCTGATTCAGCATAGCGGTATGCACATCCTCCGCCTGCTTGCCCACGGTCATTTTGGCCAGCACCGGCTTGGGGCCTACGCAGTAGGCTACCCGCAGACCCGGGGACAAGATCTTGGAGAAGGAACCGGCATAGATCACAATGCCGTCCGTATCCATACTCTTAATGGTGGGCAGCGGTTCACCGGCCACCCGCAGGTCGCCATAAGGGTTATCCTCCAGGATCAGCACACCATACTGCTTGGCAAGGGCGTACACCTGCTGCCGTTTCTCCAGACTCATGGTAGCGCCGGAGGGGTTTTGGAAATTGGGAATGGTGTAGATAAATCGGGCGCCCGGGTTCTCCTGTAACACCCGTTCCAAAGCGGCGGTGTCCATACCGTCTGCCTCCATAGGCACACCGGCCAGCTTACAACCGTAGGAGCGGAAGCAGTTCAGCGAGCCGATAAAGGACGGTTCCTCGCAGATCACCGTGTCGCCCTCGTTGCACAGCACCTTAGTAACCAGATCCATAATTTGGGTCGCGCCGCTGACGATCAGCAGATCGTCCCGGTCGGTACCGATCTTTTCCCGACGGGCAAGCCAGTCCCGCACCGTGTCCCGCAGGGGCTGATACCCCTCGGACACGCCGTACTGCAAGGCGTCAATGGGCGTTTTTTGCAGAATATCGGCGGTAATGGCCCGTACCTCGTCCACCGGAAAAGCATCCGGCGCCGGGTTGCCCGCTGCCAGCGGAATAATGGCCGGGTCAGCGGTAGCCTTTAAGATCTCTCGAATGGCGCTGGGTTGCAGTGCAGAGATCTTGTTTGAAAATGTGTATTCCATTAAGAATCGCTGTCCTTCTTTTGCAGCAAAGTCAGCACAAAGTTGGCTAAGATGGCTGCGTTATTATTCTTGGTATTCTCCACATATTTGGACTGAAACGCATAAAGCGCGTCATAGTCATAAGCCGCCGCGCGCAGGCTGTCTGCCAGCGCGTCCGCGTCCGTAAAGGTGGCAGCAGGCATCTCCTGCCGCAAGTCCACATTCAGCCCCCGATCCCGCATATACAGATCATAATCCGGCACAAAGAAATACAGGGGTTTCATTAAGAGGGATGCCTCAAAGGCGCAGGCGGAATAGTCCGTCACGATGGCGTCTGCCAACTGCATCAATTCATAGGTGGAGTAGTTGCCGTGGATACTGAATTCCGGATCCGGCTTTACCTTGCTCAGCGGGTGGGTACGCACCACCAACCGGTAGGTCTCCTGCTCCGCAAAGGCCAATTTCAGCTCCTGGGCCACATAGGCCTCACGATCTCGGAAAGTGGGCAGATACAGCACCAGCCGCCGGTCACTGAGACCCGGGTTCTCTGCATAAAAGCGCTGCGCCAGCCCCTCTTTGGGAGTCACAATATCGTCCACCCGAGGCAGGGAGCAAATTTTGATCTTCTCCGCCGGACAGCCAAAGGCTTCCATATAAAACCGCGCGGTGGCTGCCGAGGGGCACAACACATAGTCGTAACCTCGGTGCATATGCATGGCGTGGCTCAAGCGGGCGTCCCGCCCCTCCTTGGTGCCCAGGGATTGCAAGCCGAATTTCTTAACGGCCCCCAGTGCGTGCCACATCTGCACCACCTGCACGCCGTCTTTATGCCGCAGGCAGGACACGGCGATGGAATAGGTGTCTACGATCACCACTTTGGAGGAAGCCAGGGCTTTCATATCCCCTACCAAATGGCCGAAATAGCGAAGCTTGCCGGCAAAGCCGTCCTCCATCATTTGCAGCCGAAACACCTGGCGAGTGCCGGGGGCTTTCTCCTCTATGGCCTGTTCCAGCAGCTGCATATCCAGACTCTTCTCGTTGCTTTGGCGAGAGAGATAGACCACCTGATCCTGCACCTTGCAAAAGGCTTTCAGCGGCAGATAAATCAGCTGCAGCAGCGCCTGAAACAGATAAACAAACAGAATTTTCATAAAATTTTACGCATAGAGCGGGTATTTTTTGCAGATTTCTGCCACGCCCGCCGCAATGTTCTCTTTTTGATTGTCAAAGTCTGTGATGGCCAGGTAAATATACTCGGCGATCTTGTCCATATCCTCCGTATTCAGTCCACGAGTGGTGGCTGCCGGAGTACCGATCCGCACACCGGAGGTGATAAAGGGAGACAGGGGCTCGTTGGGCACGGTGTTCTTGTTCAGGGTGATATGCACCTCGTCCAGCCGGTGCTCCAGCTCCTTGCCGGTCACATCGGTGCCAATCAGGCTCAGCAGACACAGGTGGTTATCCGTGCCGCCGGACACCAGGTTCAGCCCACGGTCGGTAAGTCCCTTAGCCAGTGCTTTGGCGTTGTCGATCACCCGCTGCTGGTAGGCTTTGAATTCCGGCTTCAGCGCCTCGCCAAAGCACACGGCCTTGGCGGCAATAATGTGCATCAGCGGGCCGCCCTGGGTACCGGGGAACACAGCGGAATTCAGCTTTTTGATCAAATAGGGATTGTTGCACAGGATCAGGCCGCCCCGAGGACCGCGCAGGGTCTTATGGGTAGTGGTCGTCACCACATCGGCGCAAGGCACCGGGCTTTGGTGCAGACCCGCTGCCACCAAGCCGGCAATGTGGGCCATATCCACCATGAACATAGCGCCGTTGGCATGGGCAATATCCGCCATAGTCTGGAAGTCAATCTCCCGAGGATAGGCGGAGGCACCGGCCACAATCAACTTGGGCTTCACTTTATTCACCTGCTTGGCAAATGCCGCATAGTCAATAAAGCCCTCGTCATTGACGCCGTAGGGCACAAAGTTAAAGTATTTGCCGCTGATGTTCACGGGAGAGCCGTGTGTCAGGTGGCCGCCGTTGTCCAGCGCCATACCCATCACCGTGTCACCCGGCTTCAGCAAAGCAAAATAGACAGCCGTGTTGGCCTGGGCACCGGAGTGGGGCTGCACATTGGCATACTTGGCACCAAACAGTTTGCAGGCGCGCTCAATGGCAATCTTCTCCACCACATCCACATACTGGCAGCCGCCGTAGTAGCGCTTGCCGGGCAGACCTTCGGCATATTTGTTGGTGAGCACAGAGCCCATAGCTGCCATCACAGCGGGAGACACCAGGTTCTCCGATGCGATCAGCTCAATATTATCCCGCTGGCGTTGCAGCTCCTGATTCATTGCCGCAGCAACTTCCGGGTCCGCACCTGCCACCTGGGCAATGGAATCATAGTAATCCGAATACATAAAATCGTCCTCCGTTCTTTGTTTTTGCTTAGAACTTATACGCATTATCATACCATATTTTAGCAGCATATACAACAGAAAGTTGCGATTTTGACCGGGAAGTGACCCGCTCGGCGGCTGAATGCGGATTTTGCACTTGATATTGGCGGGGCTTTGTGGTAAAATTGACGGGTATTTTAGACTAAGACTGAAGGAGTGATTGGATGAGCGGACATTCCAAATGGAGCACCATTAAGCGCAAAAAGGGCGCCAACGACGCCGCCAGAGCCAAGGTCTTTACCAAGATCGGGCGCGAACTGGCCGTTGCCGTAAAGCAGGGCGGCCCGGACCCCAGTGTAAACACCAAGTTAAAGGACATTATCGCCAAGGCCAAGCAGAATAATGTGCCCGGCGACAATATTGATCGTATGCTCAAGAAGGCGGCCGGCGAGACGGACACCGCCAACTATGAGGAGATCATTTATGAGGGCTACGGTCCCAGCGGCGTGGCCGTGGTGGTAGAGGCCCTGACCGACAACCGCAACCGCACTGCCGGTGAGGTTCGCCATTACTTTGACAAGGCCGGCGGCAATATGGGCACCCAGGGTTCCGTGACCTTTATGTTCAACCGCCAGGGAGTCATCGTCATTGAGCGCGAGGATGTGGACGAGGACCAACTGATGGAGGACGCACTGGAGGCAGGCGCTGCTGACTTCTTGACTGATGATACGGATATTTTTGAAATTCGCACCGAGCCCAACGATGTGGGTGCCGTGCGGGACGAGCTGGAGGGCAAGGGCTACAAGATCCTTTCCTCTGAGCCGGCGTATATCCCCACCACCTACACCCGCCTGGAAAGTCAGGACGATATGATGAAGATGGCCCGGATGATCGAGATGTTCGAGGACAACGACGATGTGCAAAACATTTGGCACAACTGGGAGAACGAGGACGAATACGAGGGCTAAAGCCAAATAATAATGACAAAAAGAGTTCCCTTTGATTGGAGAACTCTTTTTTTGTTTGTTTGCGGACACCCGTGTGGTAGCCCAAATCGGCGGGCGGATAATATCCGCCCCTACGATATTTTGGAGTCAATGCGGACGAGGTAGGGGCGGCAACCTGCCGCCCGCAATCGGATCATATCCACTCCCTACAAAGAGCCACGCCGGGCTTAAAGGGTCTTGCGCATATAGTCCGGTCGATATTCTACATAACCATGCTTGGGATAAAAATAGCGGGACTCAAAATAGCTGTTTTTCTCGCCCAAATGCAGCTTCATTACCGTTCTGCCGTGGGCTTTGGCAAAGTCCTCTGCCACCTGCAAAAGCTGGGAGCCAAGGCCCCGACGCTTCAAATCGGCTTTCACATACAAGCGGTGGATCACCGCCTCGCCGTCAGGCAGCAAATTGCACCCCACGGAGCCGACCACCCGGTCCCGCTCGTCCAGCATGATCCAAAAGCAGTCACCCTTGCTAAAATAAGCCCCGTCCAGATCCAAAAGGTCCCCATTGAGCGTAGGCACCCGGCCTAAAGCGTCCTTGGCTGCCAACACCATAAAGATCAGATCATCACGGTATTTGGGCGTATAAACGATGATATTCATGCTTACCCTTTCTAAAAAGCCCGGCACAAGTGAGGAACTGCGCCGGGTATGTTGCGTATGGCTACGCCGTATTTTTCTTTATCTATGCACCGGGGGCGGCAGGTCCGGCGGGCCGTCCTGATCCCGATTGCCGGAGGTCTGCATTTCCTCGTACTGGCGCATTTTCTCTGCCCTGCGCTTGCTCTTACGGCGAGCGTTGCGGATAAACAGATACAGGTACACCAGCGCAAACAGCACAGCGGCACCCAGCACGATCCGCACCACAGTCAGGGAAAAGAACGCTTTGACTGCGTTCAAAATCTTTAAGAAAGTGGACAGCTCCACCCGATTGGCAGCCACCAGCTGCACCGTTGCCACCACCTGGTCTGCGTAGATGATCTCTGCCTTGCAGATCTTCTGTCCTTTTTCCACCGGCGCCTGCACGCTCTCCGGCTTATCCACCGCCCGAATAATCACGGCGGATTTATCCAGTCCGGCGGGCACGATGGTGTTTACATCTTTCGCTGCCACCAGCTGCACCGCGTCTGCGTCCTTGCCGTTCTCTACCGGCACCTCGTCGATCACATCGCTCTCGCTGACCAGGGTGGTATATTTCAGCGAGTCAAAGGCCCAGTCAAACAGGGACGCAGCGTCAATAAACGAGCATTTCTCCACATAGCCGTCGCTGTTATAATCGATCACCGGCGCGCCCAGCACCACAGCCAAATAGTTGTAGCCGTCCTTGGATGCCTTAGTGATCACGCAGTAGCCCGCCTCCTCGGTGGAGCCGGTCTTAATGCCGCTGGCGTACTCGTAATAATAAGACACATAGCCGCTTTGCAGCATTAAGTTGGTGTGGGTAAAGGTAGTGTTCTTGTATTTGTACTGCACAGTGGTGCTGATTCTCTCAAAGGTGTCATTTTGCAGCGCCTTTAAGGTGATCTTCGCCAGATCGGCAGCGGTGGAATAGTGGTTGGGGTCGTGGAGGCCGTCCGGGTTCACAAAATGGGTGTTCTTGCACCCCAGGGACTGAACCCAGCTGTTCATCTCTGCCACAAAGGCGTCCGTAGAACCGGAAACGAACTCCGCCAGCACCTGGCAAGCGTCACAGGCAGAATGGACCATAGTAAGATATAGCAGCTGTTCAATGGTCAGGCTCTCCCCCACTTTCAGCCCGGCCGTCTGTGCTCCGGTGCCCAGCACAGCGTCGTAGGCACTTTGGCTCACCTTGGTCTTTTGGCTCAGGTCCTTCACTTTATTCAGCACCACCATGGTGGTGACGATCTTGGTCAGAGAAGCCGGGTACATCCGCTTGTCTTGATTTTTCTCCGCCACCACAGGGAAGGACGGATCATCCAGGCTAAGGAGCATATAGGCCTGGGAATACAGCTTGCGGTCCGGCTTATACACTGCGGCAGAGGCAGAAAAGCCCGGCACGCAGAACACGGCGGACAGCAGCAAAACGAAAGATAAAAAGAAAGAGACAGTTTTTTTCATGGAACTTGACACCTGAACCAATTAAAGATATTATAATACTTAGTCTATCATCTTTGGGCCAAATTGAAAAGCCCAAATGCGTAAAAACTTTTTGAATTTTTCGGAGTGAATTATGATTTACATTACCGGCGACACCCACGGGGATCTGTCCCACTTCAAAGACCCTAAACTCAAGCGCCTGGGGGAGAAAGATATTGTCATCGTCTGCGGTGACTTTGGTTTTCTTTGGAACCCCAACGACTCCAAGGAAAAGCGCAACCTGGAGTGGCTGAAAAAGCGCAAGTACACCATCTGCTTTTTAGACGGCGCGCATGAGAATTTTGATATGCTGGACAGCTATACCCCCTACCGCTGGAAAGGCGGCAACACCCACAAGATCGCCGACAACATTTACCACTTAATGCGGGGCGAGATGTTTATGTTTGAGAACAAGACCTTCTTTGTGATGGGCGGCGGCGAAAGCGAGGACAAGGATATGCGAGAAGACGGGGTCAGCTGGTGGAAAGCGGAGCTGCCCACCGCCGAGGACCTGAAAAACGGCCAGGATAATCTGCGAGAGTATAAGTACGCCGTCAACTATGTGCTCACCTACGAGGCTCCGGCCATTGCCAAGGACTTCTTAAAGCTGCACACCAACAAAGGCGTGCACATTACCCCGCTGAACACCTACTTGCAAGAGCTGATGAAGCAGGTGGAGTATATGCACTGGTACTTTGGCAGCCTGCACACCGACCTGGAGGTCAGCAAAAAAATGACCGCCGTGTTTAACGAATTCATCGAGATTTAGTGCAGCTTAGCAGATAGAACGACAAAGCACCCACATTCTTTACGAATGCGGGTGCTTGTTTATTTTATGAAAATGCGATTAAACCGGTAGGAGCGGATCGTATCTGCCCGCTTTTATACCCTCAGTCGCATAGATGCGACGGGCACCGGTTAGGTGGTGTCAACGCCGCAAGGCGTTGACGGAGGGATTGTTCGGCGGGAGCAAGCCCCCGCCCTACGGTTATCTCTATTCTTTGTAGGGTGCGGTACCCTCACCGCACTGCGGGCGGCAGATTGCCGCCCCTACGGTCAATCAAACATCTAAATACATTTTATTTCTTGGTGGTCACGCTCTTGGCCTTACTCCACCCGGAGTAGAGTTTTACGCTCTTGCCACCGATTTTTACGGTTTTATAGGTGCGTACCCGCACATAATACTTTTTCTTGGAGGACAGCTTACCGACACTCTTAGAAGTGGTCTTATTTTTGCTCACCGTCACCGTCTTGGCGCTCTTAAACTTGCTGCTGGTACTATACTGCACCTGGTAGCCGGTGGTTTGGGTCGTCTGCTTTTTCCAGGTGACCTTAAAGCCTTTCTTGGCAGCGGTGACTTTAGATACGCTGGTGCCCTTGGGGTTAATGTTATAGGTCATGGACTTACTGCCGCTGTAATTGCCCTTGAGGGTCACTTTTACAGTGTATTTGCCCACATTCTTCATACCCTTGGGGTAGTCAATTTTATAATCCGTACTCTTCAGGGCCTTGCCCTTACTGTCTTTCACGGTCACAGACGGTTTTTGCACCTTGCCGTTATAGGTATAGGCGGTCTTATTCAGCTTGATATTGCTGGCTTTATAGTATGTCTGCAAGGTCTTGGTGTATGTAGCCTTGCAACCGGTACGGGTGCAAATATAAGTTGCCGTCCGTTTGCCATCCTTAGAAGTCGTGGCCTTGGTCAAGGCACGGCTTTTTTCTTTGTAATTATGACCCAGCGCCGGGACAATATCCCGGTGCTCCTCATCTGCGCAAATGGTGCAGAAGTAAGGCGTGTAGCCCGCAGTGGTGCAGGTGGGCAGTACAGAAGCTTTCGGTCGGTAGTCATGTTTTAAATTGAAATTCGCTGTAGCGGTATAACCCATATAGTGCACCACCACAGTATTCGTGCCGCAACTACCACAAGTGGACAAATCTATAATCACATCAACATCGTCTACTGTCAGACTGCCTAAAGCATCCTTATACTTCCACTCTATATGAGCACCAGAACGATCCACAATCAGCAGTTTCATCGCATTCAGCACCGCCTGCTGGCTATAAGTGGTAAACTCTTCTTGGTCCAGATATAACCGCAGTCCCACCGTCTGGGACAGAGTGCCGCTTTGGCTGCTAGTCAGGTTCACATCTACGGTAGCACTCGTAGAGGCTATTTTACCCGTCACAGAATAGATATATGTCTTGCCCTTCTCCAGCTTAGCGGTCAAAAAGGGCCGCGCGAAATTCGGGGTTGTGGTTCCTTCATGGTTTGGATATACAAAATCCCTCACGGTGCCGTCCGGGTTCGTCAAGCTGGCCTTGATATTCCGACCGCCTCCACCGTCCCCATGGCCATTCAGATTCAAAGTATATTCCGCCGTATACTGGGGGGTAAAGGTCAAAGTTGCTGTCTCGCCGGCGCCAAAGGAAAAGGCGTTGTCTCGGGGACGGAACAGATAATTTTGATTTAAGTCCACAGTGGTGGCCGCCCACGCCGTCACCGGCAGGGTGCACACCAGCAGCAGAAACGCCAGCAGAAAACTGCCCAGGCGTATAGTTTTTTTCATAATCGCACTCCTTTGCTGCCCTTATTGTAGCACAGGTCAGACGGATTGTAAATAGGAAAGGTCTGTCAATAGGTATAGCGCAGCACGGCGGAATACACCGTGTGCAGGGCGCCGTCTGCGTCTGCATAAGTCAGGTACGCCCGCGCGGCGGCAGTGCCCACATGGGCGGAAATGCCGTAGTACAGCACAAACTGGCCTTCCGGCTCCGTAGAGCGGTTTTGCGCGCAGCGCACCGTGCCGGCGTCCGTACCGGTGCCCGGCTTACCGGCCATCTCCAGCACCAGGTCATCGTCTGCCAAATTCTTGCCATACAGGAAGCCGGAGGTCACCAGCCGGTTCCCCTCCCCGGCCATGGACCGAGTGGCAGCAAACATCACCCGCCCGGTATCCGACTGCAACTGGGCGGAGAGCAGGGACACAGAGGGCACCGGAGTCAGATCATCGGTGCGCTTCTCCAGCGCCAAATCGGCAACGGCGTAGAAGCTGTACCGGCTGCCATAACCCAGCACACGCCCATCGGCTGAAAAGCCCTTGGCATCTGCTGCAGACACAGTAACCCGCGCCCCATAGGCAACAGTCAGACTGTTCCGAGCAGTTTGGCTGCCGCACTGCAAGGTGCAGCCGGGGGCGGTGACGGTCAGCTGCTT
>OGPV01000273.1_pt1 | contig 42498 bp, 40 predicted proteins | sample 1553001 | NCBI WGS metagenome assembly OGPV01 (sample SAMEA2580268, study PRJEB22360) | human gut metagenome | biome: human gut; feature: human-associated habitat; material: faeces | place: Denmark | collected 2008/2010
CCGCCGAACCGGCTGCGCAGGTAAAAATAGCCGCCCACGCCCAGCGCCCCAATCAGCAGCACCAGGCACAGCAGGGTGATTCCCAGGATTTTGGGCCATTTGCGCTTTTTCTTTTCCTTTTTCGCTTCCATCAGAAACCCTCCTTTTAGGTTCGGGTAAAGCGCCCATGAAGCGCTTTCACAAAATTCGGGTCGAAGTGGTTGACGATCTCGCTGTGGCCGATGTCAAGGGGCGCAATTGCCGCCATTTCCTCGTCGGTGAGGCTGAAATTCCAGATGTCGAAATTCTGCTCCATCCGGTTTCTGTGGGTGGATTTCGGAATCACGATGACGCCCCGCTGCACGTTCCAGCGAAGGGCAACCTGCGCCGCGCTCTTGCCGTACTTCGCGCCGATCTCGGTCAGTACCGGGTGGGTGAAGATCCCGTGCTTCCCCTCGGCAAACGGGCCCCAGGCTTCCGGCTGTACTTCGTATTCTTGCATAAGGGTCAGCGCATCCGGCTGTTGGAAGAAGGGGTGCAGCTCCACCTGATTCACCATGGGCGTAACTTCTACCGTCTCGCAGAAATCGGCCAGCACATGGGGATAGAAGTTGCACACGCCGATGGCGCGGATGCGGCCTTCCTTGTAGAGTTCTTCCAGCGCCCGCCACGCGCCGTAGTAGTCGCCCACGGGCTGATGAAGAAGATATAGGTCGAGATACTCCAGCCCCAGCTTTTGGAGCGAGCTTTCAAACGCCTGTTTTGCGCCCTCGTAGCTGGAATCCGACACCCACAGCTTTGTGGTGATGAACAGGTCGTCCCGGCAGGCCCCGCTCTTTTTGAGAGCCGCGCCCACCGCTTCCTCGTTTCCGTAAGACGCCGCCGTGTCGATCAGCCGATAGCCCACGCCGATGGCGTCCAGAACCGCCTGCTCGCACTCTTTCGGGTCACGCAGCTGAAAGACGCCGAAGCCCTCCATTGGCATTTTCACGCCGTTGCTTAGCATCGTGTATTCCATGATAAACTCCCTCCTGGTAGTACCCAAATCAGATCAAAGGTCAGGCCGCAGCTCCATATTTGCGTAAGCCGCAATCATTTCCGGCGTTGCCGTGTAGTACCGTTTGTTTTTGTTTACCTTTGCGATTTCCGCCATATCTTCCTCGGTAAGCGCGAAATCGAAAATGTCGAAGTTATCGCGGATGTGATTAGGATTCTTGGAGCCGGGGATCACCACGTTGCCGCTCTGAATGTGCCAGCGCAGAATAATCTGTGCGTTGGTCTTGCCGTACTTTTTCGCAAGATCCGTGAATATCGGTTCTTCCCGCAGGCTCTTGTCGCCGTGGCCCAGCGGATACCATGCCATCAGCCCCATACCTGTTTCGGAAAGAATCTTTTTCAGCTCGGTCTGCGGGTAGTACGGATGTGCTTCCACCTGAACGACTTGGGGTTTCAGTTCCATGGTGTCGATGGCTTCCCGTAAAAGCTCATCGGGGAAGTTGGAAAGACCGATGGCTTTCACCTTGCCGGCCTTGACCGCTTTTTCGATGTTCCGATAGCCCTCGCGCCAGTTGGCAGTAGGCTGGTGCAGGAACAGCAGGTCGATATAGTCCGTGCCCAGTCGGGCGAGGGTTTCGTCCACCGCCGTTTCCTTTTCGTAGACCGTGGGCCAGAGCTTGGTGACGAGGAAAATGTCCTCTCTCTTGACGCCGCTTTTTTGGATGCCGCGTCCCGTGCCGCTCTCGTTCATGTAGCCGTTGGCCGTGTCGATCAGGCGAACGCCGCTGCGCAGTGCGCTCTCGACAGACGCCTCCGCCTCTGCCGGGGACATCATAAAGGCGCCGATTCCGGCCATAGGTATTTTGATTCCGTTATTCAGTGTGGTGTATTCCATGATAAAGCCTCCTGTCGATTTGTTTGTAATTCTATTTTAGCCTGTTTTGCAGGATAACAGAAGTCTCGGTTGGTTCGTCAGTTGTTACCACAAGTTAGAACTGATAAAAATACCCGCCCACAAAGCAGTGTGGACGGGGATGAATTTATTTCAGTTTTGCGCCGTCTTTGAAAGCGTTTCCGACCTTCTCGCCCAGGCGGATGTAGGAGGCTGCCGCAGGGTCAAAGATAATGGCGTCCAGTTTTTTGTAGTCCACGTTGCCGTCCGTCAGAATACTCTCGTCGGCGCTGACATTGACGATCTCACCGATCACGTTGCCGTCCTCGTTGCATTTGAGGAATTTACATTCCAGCGTCAAAGGCAGCTCGTTGATGATCGGGGCGTTGACAAATTTGCTTTTCACCGTCGTGAAGCCCGCTTTCTCCATTTTGTTTGGCTCCTGCTTTGCGGAGACGATCCCCACATAGTCGCAGGGTATAACGGTAGAAGCGGTAGCAAAGCTGACGGTAAATGCGCCGGTCACTTTGATATTGTCCGTGGTCTTGTGAGAACTCAGGCAAAGCATAACCTGATTTGCGTCATATTGACCGCCCCATGCCGCGTTCATCAGGTTCGGCTTTCCGTTTTCGTCATAGGTGCCGATCATCAGCACCGGCTGGGGGTAGACCCACGGTTTCACTCCGAAATTCTTTCTCATTATGTTTTCCTCCGTTTACTTGATGATTTTTACTCCACCGAACACGGCGGACATTTCCATGTGATTGAGTGCGCAATCGATGTGCGCCAGTTCCTCCGGCGAAAGCTCGATTTCCGCCGCGCCCGCGTTTTCCCTCAGCCGCTCGGGTTTTCTTGTACCGGGTATAGCGACAAGACTCGGCCGCTTGCAGAGCATCCACGCGAGGGAGATTTGAGCCGGAGTCGCGTGCTTTTCTTCGCCGACTTTTTCAAGGAGCGCGAGCAGTTCCTGATTTTGCTTTACGCCTTCCGCGGAAAACTGAGGCATGGAGCTGCGGTAATCCGTTCCCTGCTCGAATTTGGACTTTTCATCGTATTTTGCGGAAAGGAATCCATTTGCAAGCGGAGAGAATGCCACATAGCCGATATGCAATTTTTCCAGCATGCAGAAAAGGGATTCATGCCAACGCGCCATCATGGAATAGCGGTTCTGGACTGCCGTTACCGGGCAGACCGCATGGGCTCGGCGCAGATATTCTTCGTTTGCCTCTGAAATACCCCAATAGCGGATTTTTCCCTCTTTCATAAGCTGCGACATGGTTTCCGCCACGGTCTCCGGCTCCACATCCGGGTCGATCCTGTGCTGATAGTAGAGGTCGATATAGTCTGTTCCAAGCCGTCTGAGACTGCCCTCCACAGATTTGCGGATGGTTTCCGGGCGGGAATCGGTAATCAGTCCGTTTGGTGCGTGCTGCACCCCGCATTTTGTGGCAATGACTACTTTCTCCCGATAGGGAGCAAGCGCCGCGCCTACCAATTCTTCATTGTAGGCGGTGCTGCCGTCCGGGAGCGTTCCGGTGTAACACTCCGCCGTGTCAAACATCGTGTACCCAAGTTCCACCGCCTCGTGGATGAGTTTTGTCATTTCCTTAGTGTCGGACGGTGCGCCAAAAGCATGGGTCATGCCCATACAGCCGAGGCTTATCGCTGATACGGTCAAATCTCTGCCCAAAGTTCTGTATTTCATGTTGTCCTCCTTATTTTTTGCCGTATACCGAAGCCAAAGCGTATCGTTTTCGATCTGCTCGACCGCTTTCAGGGAATACGCGGCGGGCGCTGCGGTAGAGAATCCGCCCGTTTCAAACAGAGAAGCGGAGCCGCTGTCGCCGTCCGCCGTGGGCGCTAAAACGATGCTGAGTTCGTCGATCAGCCCAGCCGCAGCGAAAGCCTGATTTGTCACGCCGCCTCCGGCCAGCAGAACGCGGTCGATCCCGAAAAGGGCTTTGAGCTTCTGCAAAAGTAGGGCGCAGTCGATGGTTTTCTTGCCGGCAAAGAGATATGAGATTCCGAAGCTCCGCAGATAGGTAAGATAACGGTCGGACACCTTTTCCGTCAGCACCTCGATCACATGGGCTTTCGGGCGGCCTTTCTTTTCAAGATATTTCCCGTGCCATTTCAGAACACCCTCGCCGTCCAGCGACACGATGTAATTCTTGACATCGCTGTCCCCAAGATGATCTTCGCGCGGGAAAGCTGCGTCGGTTTTCGGCAGCTCGGACACAAACCCGTCCGCGTATCCCTCCGCCATGGTGGTCGTGCCGTAAATCGTGGCGGGGCAGTCGTAAAACTTCCGCACCTCGCCGTATTTCCGCAGGGCAGGCATCGTTTCCAGTGCGGAGAAAAACGCCCCGTCGATCTTGCCGTCCAACGCCATTAAAATGTGGCAAATTACAGTCGGTCTATCCATGTTTGCTTCATCCCTACTTTCCGAACAGCCAGCCCATGATTTCCTCGTCGTAGGCGAACAGTCCGCCGCCTCCGTGCTGGTTGTTCATGCCTTTATCTTCAAAATAGGCACCATCTTTGACATCCAAAACAAGCAGTTGCGAAATTTCGTCCTCCGAAAGCCTCTGTGCGGCATAAAGAGCGTGCAGTTCGTTGTAGGCTTTCTTGGTCGGCTCGGAGCCGTAATACTCATCGTCCTCGCCGATGGCAAGATACACCGGCGTGCGGCTCTCTGCCAAAACTTCGAGATCGCCGTCCCACTGAGAGGAACAGTGCAGATAGGCAGTAAACAGTTCGGGACGTTTCCCCATCACAAGGGACATGGTCTCTCCGCCGCCCGAATAGCCGTTTGCATAGACCTTCTCGCGGTCGATGTTGTAGGCGGCAAGAAAGTATTCCAGCAGAGCAACGGTCTGATTTGCGGAAGTTTCGCCCCAATCGGAAAGCTGGGGTGCGACGACGATCATTTCCTCGTTGTACTTCTTCGCTTCAAAGCCGAACGCTTCCGCCTCCAAATTCCGCGCCACACCTTGAAAGTAGAGTCCCTCATAGCCAGGAAGCGTGAAGAACAGCGCATAGGGACGGCTGCCATCGTAGCTTTCGGGGATATAGACGTTGTAGTGAATTTCCCCGTCGTTTGGGGAGTGGTAGACATTGTCGATCACAAAGCCGCGATAGGTTTCGGTTCCGGCTGTTACGCCGCCGAGAGCCTGCGGTTTTGTTTCGGTCGAATCCTCATCGGAAGAGTCGCCCGGCGATGGTTCTGCGCTGCTTTGCGACTCGTTTACGACGGCGGAATTCCCGCTGCTGGGCGTGCTTCCGCCCGGTTGATTCCCACAGCCGGACAGAAGCAGACAAAGCATCAAAAGGAGCGGCAAAAGTGTCCGCATTTTTATAAGCCGAGACCGTTTACCCATTCCTTCACCACGTCCTCCCTTGCTCTCGACTGGAACCGCTGACCCTCCAGCCAGTTGCCGCCGTTGGCTTCTGCTTTGAGCAGTTCACCGCTCTGACCGAGCCCGGACGAAGAGGACGTGCAGAACGGAATGACGGTTTTCCCGGTAAAATCATTGGCTTTCACGAAGGTGTCGGTCGGCCAAGCGGCGATGCCCCACCAAATGGGATAACCGATGAATACGGTGTCGTATTCGTCCCAGTTTTCCACGGTCGTGGTCGTCAGTTCCACATTCCGCAGGGATTCATCGTCGTGTTCTTTGGATACGCGGCTGTCCCGGTCGGTCCAGTCCAGATCATCGGAGGTATACGGTTCTGTCGGAATCAGTTCAAACAGATCGCCACCCGTGGCTTCCGCGATGTACCCGGCAATCGCCTCGGTATTGTTGGTCGCGGAGTAGTACACGACCAGCGTCTTTCCCTCGACCGGTTCGACATTTGGTGTGTCAGAAGAGTCCATATCAGACGGCTCGCCGGGCTGCTCTGCCGGTTCTGAGCTGCTTTCCGGCGGTGTACTTTCCTCGGTAGAGCTGTTAGAACCGCCGGAGCCTTGGCCGCTTTGCTCATTTTGACCGGAGCAGGCCGCGAGAGAGAATACCATCACCGCACACAATAAAATTGCAAAAATCTTTTTCATGAGAAACATTCCTTTCTTTTTACAGAATGAGATTGACGACTATTCCCGTTGCAAACGAGAACAGCATGACAAATGCAAGGTATAAGAGAAACCGTTTCACGCCCAGCACGATTTTCAGCGCGCCAAGGTTGGTGATCTTCGTGGAGGGTCCCGTGAGCATGAACGCCGAAGCGCTTCCCATGCTCATGCCGGAATAGAGCCATTCCCGAATGAGCGGGATCGTCCCGCCGCCGCAGGCATAAAGGGGAACGCCGATGGTGGCCGCCATCAGGACGCCGAAGCCCTTGTTGGCTTCTCCAAAGAGAGCTGCGAATTTATCCGCCGGGACATACCGCTGGAACAGTGCTGACAGCAGCACGCCCACGAGAAACCAAAGTCCGGTCGCTTTGATATTCCTGCCGATGTTCTTGATGAGCCGCAGAAACAGATTCGGGTCGGTGTCGTGATTATGCGGGCCGTTGAAGCCGGTGAAATTGAAGAACGGTTTGTCTTTGTAAAACACCCGGATTAAAATGCCCGCCACGCAGCCGCAGATGAAACAGGAAACGATTCGTACTGTCAGCGCCGCAGGGCCGAGTGCCGTGCTGTAAATAATAAGCTGGGGATTTAAGAGGATGGAACTCATCATAAACGCCGCCAGCCAGTCGTCGCGGATGCCGCTTTTGGAAAATGACGCCGCCAGCGGGATCGTCCCGTACATGCAGAGTGGCGAGGAGATCCCGAGGATGCTCGCCGGAATGACGCCGAGCTTTTTGTCGCCCATGCTGTGAAAAAGTCCGTGTATCTTATCCTTTACAAAGACGGAGATGACCGAGCCGATGACGATACCGAGGGCGTAATAGAGGGCGATTTGCCGAAGCTGCACGGTAAAGTAGTGCCACACATAGATAAATTCCCGCTGGATTACTTCCAAAATCTGTTCCAAAGTCGATCACCTCCTTGGCCTAAATAGTTTCTTAATCGTCCACGTTTTCCAGTCGGTAGGTACGGCTGCCCAGGCCGATGGTTTCGCCCGCTTCCAGAACGTGTTCCGCGTGCTGTCCCTCCATCCTGCGGACAAAGCTCTCGTTGCCCTCCGCCTGATAGATCAGATCCACGCAAGCCTGATCCAGTGCCACCGGGTCGGTGGAGGCTAAAATTCCGATGTCGTGAATGTCCGGCTCAGACGGATTGCCGTCACAGTCGCAGTCGATGGAAAGACGGTTCATCACGTTGATAAAGAGAATGTTGCCGTCCAGCGCGTCCACCACTGATTTCCCGGCGTCCGCCATAGATTCGAGGAAAGCATCCTGATTGCCGCCCCACGGGCTGGTATGGCTTCTGCCTGCGGTATGGATCAGGCATTTTCCTTCCTGAGAACCGATTCCGATGGAAATATTCTTGATCGCGCCGCCGAAGCCAGCCATAGCGTGGCCTTTGAAGTGGGAGAGGACAAGGAAGCCGTCAAAGTCGCCAAAATGGGCGCCGACATAGTTTTCGGAAAGCTGCTGGCCGCCCTCTACAGGCAGGATCATGGATTCGCCATCCTCATCCATGATTACAAAGCCACGGCCGAGATCGGTAAAACCGTGATCCTCCGCCACCTGATAGTGCATAGCCGTCTCGCTGCGGGAGCCGCCGTAAGCGGTGTTGCACTCCACGATGGTGCCGTTCACTTCCTCCACCACGTCGCGGATGAGGTCGGGGTCGAGGTAGTTGGACGCAGGCGGTTCGCCGGTGGATAGCTTGACGGCAATGTTGTCGCCGGTTAGCTTCACACCGAGCGCCTCATAGACTTTCATCAGCCCTTCAGGGGAGATGTCCGTCGTCATGTAAACCACCGGAGCGTCAGCGTTTGCACTATCGCCCGATGTTTGAGAATTCTCGCCGCTTCCATCCCCGCTGCCTGCGCTTTGCCCGGAATCGGATGGAGATTCCGCAGCATTGTGGCTCGTCCGGTCTGATTCGGAACTTCCGCCCGTACCGGAGCTGCTGTTTCCGCAGGCTGCGAGGGAAAGCAGCATGAGTAAACTTAATAGCAAAGCGACTATTTTCTTCATGTCGTATGCTCCTTTCAAGCTGCTTATTGTTGTTTATATTATAGCGGGATCGAAAATGGCACGGAAGTCTCTATCCGTTTACCAGTTCATACCGGAAGTTATAACCGCATTGCAAATTAAAACTCTCCGTCCCACTCTCTCGGCGGGGTTGTAAACATTCCGCCCATCATATCGTAATTCAAATTGAAATACCGTCCCGATTCGCCCTGATCCATCGCTCTTATCTGTTCCATTTCCTCATCGGTCAGCTCAAAATCGAAGATTTCAATGTTTTCCTGAATATGATCGGGATTCGTGGAGCCGGGGATTACAGAGAATCCCTCTTGAATATGCCAACGAATGATGATCTGCACCACGCTCTTATCGTGTGCCGCCGCAATCGCTTCCAGCGTTTCAGCGTTCAGAAGCCGCTGATCTCCATGCCCCAGCGGATACCAACATTCCACCTGAATGTTATACTGTTCGGCAAGCTCGCGGGTTTCCTGCCGCTGTGCAAACGGGTGACATTCAATCTGCATGATCTGCGGCTTGATTTCCTGCTCCATAATGGCATTGAAGGCTTCCATACGGTTGTCGAAATTGCTGATTCCGAGGGCGCGGATTTTTCCCTCGCGGTATGCCCGCTCCATATCCTGCCAAGCCGAAACAATCGTGTCTATGTCGCCCGCAGGGTGATGCAGATAAACCAAATCGAGGTATTCAACGCCGAGGCGATCCAGCATTTGATTGATGGCGTTATAAGCGTCGCCGTACTCGCTGGGCCACAGCTTGTCCGTGATCCAGATTTCTTCACGCGGTACACCACTGTCTATGATCCCCTGACCGACGCCGCGCTCTTGGAGATAGCCGTGTGCGTCGTCAAGATGGCGGTACCCTGACCGGAGCGCCGCGGCGACCGCTTCACGGGACGTCTGATTAAGAACGCCGAGATCGCCGTTTTCAAGACTTTGAATCTGTGTGCCAAGTCCAAACTGCGGCATTTGTACGCCGTTGTTAAGTGTAATCAGAGGGACGCCCTCGATGGAGGTGATGTTAGAAGCATCTGCCGAGCCGCTGCCGGGCGCTTCCACGGTATTTCCCTCTGTCGGCGCGTTCGGTTCATCGGATTCAGGCGGATTTGTTGTTTCCGCAGAACCGTGGTTTTCTGTTTCAGAGTTTGCGGAAGTCGAATCCGCAGGCGTTTCGCCCGTTCCCGTACCGCAGGCGGCAAGGGAGAGAATCAGCACAAAACTTAAAATGAGCGCAATCAGTTTTTTCATCATCGTTTCTCCTCATGGACTACTTTTGTTCCTTGGCTGCCCATTCTTTGACTTCTTTCTCGGAATCCGCTACGGAGGAACCGGGGATAGAAAGCACTTCGTCGGTCAGAACCGTCGCGCCTTCTGCAAGTTCGCTCAACCGATTCAAACTGTTTGCTCCGCTGGAGCTTCCGTTGTGAGAGAAAAACGGAATGATCGTCTTGCCGGAAAGATCGTATTCTTCGAGGAATGTCCATACCGGCGTCGGCAAATCGTACCACCAAATGGGGAAACCGAGATAGATCGTGTCGTACTGAGCCATAACGTCAGCGTCAATGTGGGAGGAAAGCGCAGGACGGATTTCATTGTCCAGCTCGTTTTTCGCACGGTCGGCGCAGGCTCCGTAATCCTCACCGTAGGATTCCTCCGGGACGATACGGAACAGCTCGCCGCCCGTTTCCTCCGCGATCCACCGTGCCATTTGCTGCCCGTTGCCCGACCACGAAAAGTAGGCGACAAGAATTTTGCTCTCCCCGGCAACGCTTGCCTCCGGTTCGTTGTCGATTCCTCTGTGGGAACCGCCAAAGAGCCGTGGGAGAAGCAGCGCCGCTGCCGCGACGACAACGACGACAATTCCGATAATGATCCAAACTTTCTTTTCCATAGGGTACCTCCGTGTATCTGATATTTTTATTCCATTTGTTGTTTCCAAAACGCCACCGCATCGTTTATCCAGCCCTCGGCAACCGTTCCCGTACCAAGCCCGAAGCCGTGGGAAAGTCCCTCATAGGCGCGAAACTCTGTCGGAATGCCCGCTGCGGACATGGCATTGATTCTGCTTTGCATCGTGCGCCAGTTCGCAATACCGTCGCTTGTCCCGACGCAGACGTAAGTGGGTGGGTCGGTTTCCTGCCACTCGCTGTGGCCTGTGTACTGCATGACGACGCAGCCGGCTTGGGGCAGATCGTCGCCGCCGAAATAAGCCGTACCGTAGGAGCCGACGTCCGCCGCCATTCGTGCGCCCGCCGAGCCGCCCCACAGGGAATAGCAGTCGGTGTCCACTTCCAGTTCCTCGGCGTGTTCAAAAATAAAGCTGATCGCCCGCGCCAAATCCTCCATGGCTGTGTCCCAGCCGGGACGGTAGATCAGCGCAAAGGCGTTGTAGCCCATTTTGGAAAGCTCCAGCGCGTGGGGGAAGCTGTCGTGCATCGCGCCAACGTAGGCAAAACCGCCTCCGGCATTGCATACGGCAAACTTTTCTCCGGGATCGCCCCTAAAAAAGAACAGTCCTGTTTCAGCCTTGTCGGGGTCAGCCGCTTTTTCCTCGTCGGTATAAATATCGTAAAAAATCGTCTCGCCCGCCTCGGCGCGGGATTTCATGGTGTTGCAAATCTCAACCGTCTTGTCCGGGTCGATATTGGAATACCACGTCAGGCGAAGGTCGCCAAGCGTTCTGCCGCTCATGTACCCGGTGTCCACGGGGAATAACAGATGCCCGTAGTCTCCGAAGGCGGGGTCGTTTATCACGTCCGAAATGGCGGTGTCGGTGGTGTAGGGCTGGCTTGCTGTGTTTTCCTGCTCATCGTTCCCGCCCAAAAAGAACCGCAGGCCGTTATAGGTATATTCCATAGAGGCGATCCCTCCGTGATCGTAACCGTCCTTGACAGAAAAGGCAAAATTGCCGTCCGCTTCGCTGTCTCCCTCGGTAAAGCCCGGAAGCCCCCGCATATTTTCCACGCGGCTGGTGTCGTAGGAATAGGCGAAATCTTCCGTGCCGGTAATGACCCACACAAAGAAATCATGCCGTTTCTCTGCGGCGGCATAGATGTCCGGGTCGGTCAGCCCCGTGCCGCAGCTCATGGGGAGAAAATAGCGGAAATAATCAAGACAGTTTTGAAAGGTTCTCCAAGTTGCCACGCTGCCCATGGAAAAGCCGCCGAAGCCCCTGTGATCGCGGGAAGCGATCAGGTCGTCGGTGGAGGTGCTGGCCGCGTAAGTGGAGTACCGGCTTTCCACTGCCGGGATCAGATCGTTTATCAGTTCGTTGTGATAGTTTTGATTGAGCTGCAATGCGAGGCTGAAACTTGCGCTGTCCTGTGGGCTTGTGTTGTTGTAGGTTGGGCAGACAATGATGATGGGACGAATCTCCCCGGCGTCGATCATGTGGTCGATCACATTTTTGAATCCCGACGGTTCCTCCGGCGTCCCCAGCGTCATATTCTCATTGCCCCATCCGCCGTGCATCAGGTAAAAAATATCGTATTGACGGTTCTCGTCATAACCGCTTGGCAGATAGATGACCGCGTGTTTTTCAAGCGGCTGTGACTTCTGCTCATAGGAAAAGGATTCGTAAGTATCATAGTTCAAATCTACCAGCGTACCCGGATTCTCTGCCGGAGAAAAGTATGCTTCCGGGATTTCGGAAAGTTCTTTGGGGATGACAGCTTTGCGCACATTTGCCGTATTCTCTGCGGATGAATCAGGTGTTTGCTGGCTGCTGTTATCGGTACCTGCCTGATTTGTGCAGGCACAGAGCGATCCTAAAAGGAGGACAAGGGAAAGCGTTGCTGCAATCAATCGTTTCATAGACTGCCTCCTTTATTCCACATCCCGGAAGAACAGCGGGATCGCGTTGTAGAGATATTCCTGCACGGCATTGAAGTCGTGGTAGCCGCCGTCCTTTTGATAGAAAACATAGTGATCCGGCGTGAAGATCTCCCGTGACAGCATTTCCTCCGCCATCCCGATTGACTGGCTCTTGACCGCATCCTGAGTACCCACAGCGTGATAGATAAAGTACCCGCGCTCGTCAAGGTTTTCGTCTTTTACAAGCTGCTCGATAAAGTCCACATTGTCCTCAAAGCGGAAGTCACCGTAGGTGCCATAGTACCAGCAGGAACCGCTCATCGGAAGAAAGTAATGAATATAATCGTAGTCATAGCAGAACTGTAGCCATGTGGTCACCGAACCCAAAGAGAAGCCGCCGAACGCCCGATGGTCACGGGAGGCTTTCAAGTCCTCCGGGGAAGTGGATGCAGCGTAGGTGTGGAACCGCCCCTCGACCGCGGGCATCAGGTGATTTTCAAAATCCTGATGGAAAGCGCGGAATTCTTCAATAGAGCTGGAAAAATCCTTGCTGCTGTTTTCGTTGTAGAACGTCGCTGACACGATGATGATGGGCGGAATATCTCCGTTTGCAATCAGATTGTCAAACATATTTTTTGTCGCCGTAAAATCAAAATATTCTCCGGCATGGCCGCCCCAGCCGTGCATGAGATAGAGAATGTTGTACCGTGTTTCGGTGTCTTTCTCATCGTAACCGTAGGGCGTATAAACATAGGCGGTTTTTGTAATAGGGCTGCTGTCCCGCACATAATCCTCGGATTCATAGTAGAGCCGAACGACAGCGCCTTGTTCGGCTGCCGCCTGCGTGTAAGATGCCGGAACAGCCTCCGTCCAGCCGGTCTGGGCTATCTCCATTTCACTCACTCCTGATTCCCCGCTTTCGGCGGGAGAACTGCTTTCCGCCGGGTCACTGACTGCTTCCGTTCCGTGAGACGATTCCTCTGCCGACATTTGGGTACCCGGCTGATTTCCGTTGCAGGCACAGAGAAGCGTCAGGAGCATGGCAAAAATCAAGCATATCGCAATTCTTTGTTTCATCTTCATCATCCTTCTTGTGGGCGCAATTCATTCTGCCTATCCACATTATAATTATAAAAAAATCGAGGCTTCCGGAGAAGTCTCGATTCGTTAATCAGTTCTAACCACAGGTTATGACTCAGAGAATGACGCGGCTCCATTCGCCGTCTTTTGCAAAGCAGTAAAACTCGCTTTTGCCGTCGTCCTCAAACAGCGGGAGCATTTCCGCCATATCGTGCGCAAGCTCGTAACGCTCGATCTCGTCCCGCTTGACCCAAAACACCCGCCCCTCGTCGGTGGGAAATTGCTTGATCCCGCAAAGGCGTGGATTTTCGAGGGTGTATCCCGTTTCCTCCTTCACCTCGCGGACGACCGATTTTGTGAAGGACTCGCCGGGCTCCACGTGTCCGCCGGGAAAGGCGACGCCTTGCCAGCGCCCGCCGACTCGCTCCTGCACCAGCACGCTGCCATTGCCGTCGGAAACCATGCACAGCGTCGTAAAAACAGCCTGTTCCATAAATGATGCTTAAAACTTGACGGTGACCGGTGCGCTTGTGAAGGAGGAAAACACGGCGGTGGCGTCCGCAAAATACAGCACCTCGGTGTTGTCGTCGGTCGGCGAATACATCGCCTGCAAATTCGGGTAAGCGTCGAGCATGTGCTTTTTGGCCTCGATACGGTCATCGCGTACAAGTCGGCCGGAAAGCCGCAGCCATTTTTCGCCGTCGAAAGCGCACAGCTCCACAAGCGGATTTTTTGCGATCTGCTTGGATACCTCTTTGACCTTGCCGGTCTGAATATACAGATTGCCTTCAAACAGATCGACCGTGCCGAACGGACGCACGCGGGGCTGACCGTCCTCATTGGTCGCCAGATAATAGGTACCGACCTTCTTCAAAAAATCGTAAACGCTCTGCATGACAGAATCCTCCTTGTATGTGATTGATTTTATCATAGTGCTTCGCCGCCCGAACGGGAAGTCTCGATTGGTTTATCGGTTCTAACCACAGGTTATGACCTGTTCTCGCTTGTAACCTGCCGCACGGCGGAGAGAAAGCGGGAAAGCATTTTGGTAGGCGTCGGGGAGTGCAGAATCCCGAAAGGAATGGCATAGTCCCACTCGACGGGGAGCACCTTCATCATCGGGTGGACGCAAGACCATTTCCCGATTACAAGCAATCCCTTTTTCTCACGCTCACACCGGTTAAACGCTTCCATATTGTAAAAATCAAAGGTTTCCAGCGCGATTTTCGGGTGATGTTCGGTCAAATCGTCCCGAATTTCGTCCATTTGGCGGCTCCAGCCCCGGTGCATGATCATCAGCGTTTCACCGTACAGATCTTCGACCGTCAGTTTCTCTCTCTGCGCCAGCGGGTGATAGATGGACACGGCAACGCAGATCGGCTCTTTGGAAATTTCAAAACCGTCGCATTCCCGCAGCTTCAGCATGGTCTCGTCAAAGATTCCCGCCACCACGTCGATCTTATCGCCAAGATTTTTGAGGATCTCTCTGGCGTTTTCGGGGGTGTTTTCAAAAGGGACAAGCTGAAAGCTGATGTCCGAGCAATGCTTGTGGATCTGCGGCCACAGATCGGTGAGAAGCTGAGCGGGCGTTATAGGCGAGGTGCCGATGCGGATCAGTTGCTCCTGCTCAAGCTCCGCGTTTTTTGCGCGCTCCACCGCCTCCCGGCAGTAATCGGTGATGTACCGGGCGTCTTTGTATAGGGATTCACCGGCTTTTGTCAGCGTCAGGCCCCGGTGCGTCCGGTCAAAGAGCCGTACACCCAAATCGCTTTCCAGCAGATTGATCTGTTTAATCAGCGCGGTGGAAGTGATGTATAAATCCTCAGCGGCTTTGTTGAAGCTGCCCGCCTCCGCCACACGGATAAAGGACGTAAAATTGATATTATTGATGTTCATGACGAACTTCCACCTCGCTTCCCACAGCCTTTCGGCGCTTTCGTAAATCACAGGGCTGTTCGCTTTGCGCCTCCACCTGATCCATGGCGTTGTTGACCACTTCGCCGAGACTGTTCATCACATGACCGCTCTGGTTTTTCAGCTGCGCCGATGCGATATCTGCGGGCAGATTGACGAGATATTCATACTGCGCTTCAAGAGGCAGAAACAGCGCGCTCTTGGACGCAAAGTCGCTGGCCTCCACGGGCAGCACCCGACCATTGCGCACCGGGCGATTTTTCAAAATCTCCGCCTCCACCACTTTGAAGCGGCTGTAGGCATAGCGCAGGAAAATCAGACCCAGTACGGGCATGCAGTATTGATTGGAAGTCAGCTTGGAGCCTGCGCGGAGCAGATCGGCGGATTCCCATAGGTCTGCTTCCAGTTTTCGGATGTTTATCATATCTATTTCTCCTTCGGCTTACGCCGATATTCTTTCGTTTCACCCCGTCACAACGGATTGCAGGGGCCGAAGATATAATCTATTATACTGCTCACCTGCACCAAAAGGAAGATTTGCGCCTTCACGATCCTGGCGCAGATGCTTCCTTTTGTTTTTCTTCGCACCGGTGTCAAACTGCATTTTTACAGTTTGGGTACCAACCTGCGAAGAAAACATGGGGTGTCCAGAGGGGAATATCCCCTTGGCTCTGGGTTTCCAATAGGGGCGAGCAGCATCCCTGTTGGCACACGATTTTGCTCTGCAAAGTCTAGTGTGTTATACCTTTTGCGACCGCTGACGCGGGAAAGGGACTGTCGCCGTATCGGACAGGCCGTTTCCAGTGGCAGCAGAAGGGCGAATATTTGCAAGCACGGGAGGCTTGCGGATATTCGTTCTTCGGGTGTAGGTGGTGCAGCATTGCGCAGGTCAATGACCGAAGCTATGCTGTATCACCGGGGGAGCAAGAGGTATATAAAGCCCGCCGCAGCGAATCGCACTCTTATCTGAGCGATACTCTTTCGTTGATCAATTTATCAATCGCAAGCAGCGCTTCTATGATGGCAGCCAGGAGGAAAGTTCTCCGCTGCTCGTACCACCACGGCAGCTCCAGCCACACGTTATCCAGGGCAAGCGCTTCCGTTTTCTTCGCTCTGCTTTCGGACAGATGAAAATGCTTTGCCGTTTCTGTCAGCGGATGCTCCATATCATCGTCGAAGCCAAAGCGGTATCGCAAATACTGTTCTTCTCTGGCCCCAATCCTATCCAATGCGTGATGGAGATCGTTCAGTCGTTCCTGTGCCAGATAAACTTGCTCCGGTGTTTGTGCCGCGGCATCGGGAATGAAGGTGTGTCTGCTTTGTGCCTCATCCTTTGCAAATTCATCCAGAGACATAATCTCGCTCTGATTCTTGCCTTCAAAGGATGAACTCTGCGAACGGACATAGTCGAGCATGGCGTTTTTGATCGCCGGAACAGCATAGGTCAGGAACTGGTTGCCGCTGTCCGGATCAAACTTTTCGATACAGTCATACAGCCCCATTGATCCTTCCTGTACCAGATCCTCGACGTCAATGCACAGGGAACGGTTGAACTGTGCACGCGTATTCCATACTTCGAACGCGGTCTTTTTGATGAAACGGAGGTTGTTTTCAATCAGCAGATTCTGCGCATCGGCGCTGCCCTGCTTGGCCAATGCACAGAGCTGTTCATTGGTCATCTGGTCTCTTTTCATGATTCGTTACCGTGCCGGTCATCGCAAGGAACATCTGCTTGACCATTTCCGTATCGACACCAGGCAAATGGGAAACAGATTGTGCCACTGCCTCTCCGATTTGCTCCGGCGTGATTTTACGGTTTGGCTTATGCTGTCCCTTGGTCAACTCGGCATATATCTTTTTCGCCGCTTGTGCGGTCAATTCCCGGGATACCTGCAGATCGTTGCCGAATTCTTTCTTTACGGCCTGCACCGCATTCATAAACGACCGCTGGATCGCCGTCAGGTCTGCCTGATATACCGGGGTCTGCAATTTCTTTACGTCATCGACAGCGTCAGGCTGACCCCTCAGCATACCGGCGACGGTTGCGTACAACTGATTCTGTGCCACAAAACCTTTGGCAAGTTCGTCATCCAAATAACCGGAGATCAAATTAGTGGTGTTGGCAAACTCCGGATTTTCAAGCAGCGCATTGACCACCTGTGGATTCACTTTATGTGTGTACAGATTTCTCGCCGCCTGCACGGACAGGCCAAGTTCGGAGATGTCATAATTCAGGCGGTCGGGGACATCGACTTCCCCAAGCAGGAAGTCGGTGGAGACATTGAACACACGGGCAATCCGGATGATATTTTCGTCGCCCAGCTTGTCCGTCTTGCCGCTGATGAAACGGCTCATCATACTTTCCGAACAGCCGATGCGAGCAGCAAGCTCAGCCTGCGTGACCTTGTTGGATTTCATTAAGTCCTGTATGCGGTCACGAATCTTACCGGGAAGATATACGTTTTCATTGCTCATGCACCACACCTCCTCACTTTTCAGTATCATACTCCCCTTTACGCTTTCTTCTCCAATGCCAGCCCGATCAGCCGGTCTGCCTGATCTGCCATGAACAGCGGAATGTTCAGCACATCATCATCCAGCTTCAGATTGTCCAAGGAGAAGCGCACGCGGAGCTTTACCTGCCCCGGGAACAGCTCTTTGAATTTTCGCAGACTCCGGCTGGTGGTATTGGCTTCTGCCTTGACCTCCACCGGGAAAATATCATTCTCGCGCTGAATCAGGAAATCGACCTCATAGGGAGGATTGTTCTGGCTCCAATAACGGGGCATCACCTCAAACTGTGTGATGAGTGTTTGCAGCACATAGTTTTCTGTCAACGCTCCTTTGAACTCGGTAAACAGACGGTTGCCCTCACCAAAGGCAGTCGGTGCAAGCTGCGCCAGACGGCGGAGCAATCCCACATCCACCAGATAGATTTTGAACGCTGACAGATCGTCATAGGCCGACATCGGAAGTCCCGGCGCGGTGCTGCGGTATACCTTGTGGACAAGCCGAGCATCCACCAGCCATTGCAGCGCGTCCTCATACTCGCGCGCCCGCGCGCCCTCTTTGACGACCTTATAGATAAACTTTTTATTTTCCCGGGCAAGCTGCGACGGAACAGACTTCCAGATCATTGAGATTTTCGGAAATTCGCTGACATTCGGATGTTTGGCAAAATCGCGCTCATATGCGCCGATAATTCCGGACAGAGCCTCCTGCATGGCCTCCACGTCGCGCGCCTGCGTCCACATGAGCACAGATTCCGGCATTCCGCCCGTGACATAGTACATTTTGAGCTTCTCATACAGCGGATTGAAAAAAGCATCCGGAAGCGGTTCAAGCGTATCCACAGCATCCAGATAGTTTGCAAGATTCTCATCACCGTTGGCCAGCAAAAACTCCGTAAACGTCATTGGATCGATCTGCATGAAGTTGACCTTGCCCACCGGGAAAGAGGACGGCTTTGCCAGCGCGATGCCCAGCAGCGAACCGGCACAGGCAATGTGATACTGCGGCGCATTCTCGCAGAAATATTTCATGGAGTTGATGACCTTCGGGCAGTCCTGTACTTCGTCAAAAATGATGAGTGTCTTTTCCGGTGTGATCTTCTGTCCGCTGGCCAGCATCAGGTTTTGCAGAAGCCGGTCAACGTCCTTGGTCGTTTCAAAGAACTGCTTATACTCCTCGTGTTCATCAAAGTTAAAGTAGGCTGTATTATCATAATAACGTCTGCCGAATTCCTTGAGAATCCACGTTTTGCCCACCTGCCGCACTCCTTTGAGGATCAGCGGCTTGCGGTAAGGCGAGTTTTTCCATTCCAGCAGTCGTTTCAGGATCAGTCGCTCCATAGAATCCCTCCATCACACTTTTCTTGGAGATTTCGCGTTTGATTTCACACTATTATTATACGCTCCTCGGACCAAAATAGCAATGGTATCACAAAAATTTTTGTTTTCATGATAACGGAATCACATTTTATTGATTCTATTCCGTTCTTTCACTCTATCGGGGTGAATTTTCACTGCACAAGGTGAATTTTCATGTTTGCCAAGCAGCAATCTCACATTATTATAGCATGTTTTGATCTTTAACATCACACTTTTATGTTTCCGCCCTTCCGACTTGCATTCTCGCAAGAATTCGGGAGGGCTTTTTTGTTTTCTTGCACAACTGCCTGATTTTTTCGGTCTAAGGCTTTTTCTCCGTATATTCAGTTGACAAAGAAATTTGTCGGAAATATTGAAAGGAGAAATGCCTATGACAATTTTTGAAGCCGTCAAATCCATGGTCACGCCGAGAATGGCGGCGGAACACTTCGGGCTGAGCGTCAGTCGCAACGGGATGGTCTGCTGCCCATTCCACAATGACCGACACCCCAGCATGAAGCTAAATGAGGATTACTTCTATTGCTTCGGCTGTGGTGCCAAGGGGGATGTGATTGACTTCACATCCAAGCTATTCGGGATTACAGCTATGGAGTCTACCTATACAAAATATGATACCGCATTGCGGAAACACATCAAGCCAAAGCTTGCGCGGCTGCTTCCTCGTGGGCATGACGAACGGCCTGATTGGCGACTTCACCGAGGAACTGCTTTTCGATGATGAGCTTGCTCCGAAGACTGTGCATGATGTTCTTGTCGTGCTGCACGGTATCCTGAGATACAATGCTACATTTTTCCCCGGAGGATTCCCGGCGATTGAGATCAATTATCCGAAACCGGGTAAAAAGGAAATGCGGGTGCTGTCGCATGAAGGGCAGACGCGATTTGTTTCCTAGTTATGGGGAAGCAAACATCCCGCAGGCCCTAGGATGCCAAGAGCAATTTGCACACAATTTAGGATCTTGCTGAAAGAAAGGATTGTACAGTATTGTTGGATAATTGGCAATATTGCATAAAATGACAAGAAAATAACGGAAGAAAACAATATACATGAACGAATCAGTCGATTATAATGTAGGTGATCGGTTTGATGTGGGCACATTGCTGCGGATAATCGTCCAATAATATTGTCAAAGGAGTCAACGCCATGAAAAAAATTACAGCATTTCTACTCGCGCTTATCATGATGCTTAGCCTTGCCGCTTGTGGCACGAAGCAGGAACCTACGGTTTCAGACACACCTGACAGAGGGAACACCACCGCCGCAACAGAAAATGCAGCTCCCGCAACGGATGTTGTTCGCGGCGGCTCTCTCAAGATCGCAAAGACCATGGACATGACGAACAATAGCTTTGCCATGTTCCACAGCACCTATTCCCAGGCGGACGCGTACGTGCTCGATCAAATTATTGAAACACCTATCAAGATCAATGAAGACGGCAGCTTTGTTCCATCTCTTGCGGAGTCCTGGGAGTTTACCGAGGACGGCTTGGGTCTTAAGCTGAAGCTGCGCAGCGATGTAACGTTCTCCAACGGCACCCCCCTCACCGCCCAGGGTGTGGCGGATCTGTATAACTACTACATCACAGAGGAATGCGGACACAAGCAGAAGAGCAGCGACCTTGCACTTGTCACGGGTACCGACGTTGTGGATGAGAACACAATCCAGATTAACACCTCTTCCCCGGACGCGGGTCTGCTGACTGCCCTTTCGGGCATTTCCTTCTATGTCTATGCTCCTGAAAACCTGGCAAATGACGATTTTGCCACCAACCCTATCGGTACGGGGCCGTTCGTTCTCAAGGAGTACAAGGAGGGCGACCATATCACACTTGCACGCCGTAATGATTATTATCTCATGGGTGAAGACGGGCAGCCTCTGCCTTACCTCGATGAAATCTACTATCAGATTCTTCCCGACGATGCCGCAAAGGTTGCAAATCTCCAGTCCGGCGATGTTGATGGCATTGATCTCCAGTCCTCCTCCAACTCCACAATCACCTGCATGGCAAATGCAGATCTGTCCACCTATCAGCACCACTACAACATCAATTTCTGGGCAGGTTTCAACTTTGGCAATGAAATGCTTGCAAAGCTGGAAGTTCGTCAGGCGATAGCCTACGCGATCGACCGCCAGGAGATTGTTGACGTAGTATTTGAGGGCCTTGCAACGACCACGCCATTCTTCTCCCGCGCGGATCAGTACTGGTATTACGATAACGCCGGCATCAATGAATACAATCCCGAAAAAGCGAAGGAGCTGCTTGTGGAGGCCGGCTACCCGGATGGTATCTCCGTTTCGGTTTCCTGCATCTCCCGCGAGCCTGACAACACCATTCTTCAGCTCATGCAGTCGCAGATGAAGCAGGCCGGTATCGACCTTGTTCTCAATCCCATGGAGCGAACTGCGTGGATTGAGTGCGCGAAGACCTCTCTGGACTACGACATGATTGTCGCGCAGAACGGTAATTCCGGCGTTGATATGAGCAGACAGATCAAGGATCCGTTTGTCACCTACCAGACACTTGATATTCCTGAGGCCGTTACCTCTCAGGAAATGTATAACAAACTTAAGACCATCACGGACATCGACGCCCGTGTGGCTGCGCTGAAGGAGCTTCAGGATTATTTCCATGCAAACACTTTAAAGCTTTTGATTTGCCAGTCCAACAGCTATGGATGCTTTGCTAACTATGTAAAGAATGTAGAAGTTACCAACTTCGGTTCTTACAGCTTCGCAGACACCTACATCACCAAGTAATATTTCATAACAGAGCATATGGAGCATATTGTTATACGTTATAGCGATATGCTCCATTCTCTATAAAAATGGAGGTCCGAACTTGTTATTTTCAATATTGAAGAAAATATTGACGGCGATTCCGGTTCTTCTGGTTGTAAGCATCGTTTTGTTTTTACTGCTGAATGTCATGCCGGGCGATGCGGCGGATTCGATGAGTACGATGGATGCAACTGCAGAGGAAGTAGAAGCGCTGCGCGAAAGCCTTGGCCTGAATGACCCCATGTATATTCAGTACCTGAGGTGGCTGAAGAACGTCCTGAAGGGTGATTTCGGGATCTCCTTTCTGAACGGGGCGTCTGTGACAGAGAAGATTGTGACGCGCCTGCCCGTTACCCTTGAGCTGACACTTCTTGCCATGCTTATCGCAGTCGCCATTGCGCTTCCCATGGGCGTGCTGTCCGCGACACACCGCAACAGCGCGATCGACGCAATCGCGAGCTTCATTTCCATGATCGGCGTAGCGGTGCCGCACTTCTGGCTGGCAATGATGCTGATCATCATCTTCTCGGTCAATCTTCACTGGCTCCCGGCTTCCGGCTTCACGCCGATCAGCCAGGGACTTGGGAAAAACCTGATCAAAATGATCATGCCGGCGTTTTCCGTTGGCCTCGGATTTGCGGCAACGGTCATGCGCCAAACACGCTCCAATATGATTGACGTTCTCGGCACCGACTATATCAGCACCGCGAAGGCCAAGGGAATGTCCAAATCTGTCGTGGTGTGGAAGCATGGCGTCAGAAACGCCCTGATCCCCGTCATAACGGTCATCGGTATGCAGACGGGGCGCCTTTTCGGCGGTGCCATCGTGGTGGAAACGCTGTTTGGACTGCCGGGGATCGGTACGGCGATCGTCCAGAGCATTTTTTCCCGCGACTATCAGATGACCATGGGCTGCGTGATGATGGTTGCCGTGATCATCATTCTCATCAATACCATTGTCGATATTCTCTACGTTATCATCGATCCCAGGGTTCGGACGACCAGAAAGAGTGGTGCCAAATGAGTACGCACGTGAAAAGCCGTTCCAATATGGAGAAAGTTCTTCATCGCTTCTTTTCAAGAAAGATCGCGGTGCTGGGTACGGTTCTTGTGATTCTGATCATTCTCTTCGCCGTCTTCGGTTCGAGTGCAGCCAGATATACATATGATGATGCAAATACCGCCGACAGATACCAGAAGCCCGACAGCGATCATTGGTTTGGCACAGACGATCTGGGGCGCGATATCTTTGCCCGCGTTGTTGACGGAGCGGGGATCACCCTGGAGGTCGCCTTTGGCTCAAGCCTGGTTGCCCTGGTATTCGGAACCGTACTGGGATTGATCTCCGGCTACTTTGGTGGTTTGTTCGATGAGGTTCTGTCGGGGTTTATGAACTCCCTCTGGGCGCTTCCTACGATCGTACTGGCAATGGCGATCAATGTCGCGCTGGACGCCAGCCTGTTCAATATTCTTCTGTCCGTCGGCATTGTCAATATTCCAGGATTCTATCGCATCGTCCGCTCCCGCGTGATCTCCATAAAGAACATGGATTACATCATGGCGACAAAGGCGGTTGGGCAGAACACGCTTGTCATCATCTTCTCCCATGTCCTGCCGAACCTGCTTTCCACGCTCATTGTGGAAGCAACGCTGTGCTGCTCAAAGGCTGTTATTGCAGAGGCGAGTCTATCCTTCCTCGGTCTTGGTGTTCAGCTCCCCCACGCTTCGTGGGGAACCATGCTCAAGGCCGGATATCCGCTCCTGAACCGTGCCCCCTGGATCTGTATCATACCGGGACTGTTTATCGTGGTTCTTGTCCTCGGCCTGAATCTGATGGGTGACGGCCTGCGCGATGCGTTCGATGTGCGCATAAATGCCGATTGATAGGAGGGACTTTATGGAATCGGATAAGGTACTGGAAATAGAAAATCTGTCAACTGCGTTTCAGATAGGCGGGAAGCCGGTCGCAGTTACAAAGGATATTTCGTTTGACATCAGGCGGGGAGAAATCCTCGGTATTGTCGGCGAGTCCGGGTCGGGAAAGTCCGTGACCGCAAAAACTGTCATGCGCCTTCTGCCTACACCCCCAAGCTCCGTGCTGAGCGGCACCATAGCGCTCAATGGAGTCGAGCTTCTTAACCTGTCGGAACGCGAGATGGAGAAAATACGTGGCAACAAGGTTGCAATGATCTTTCAGGAGCCGATGACGGCGCTGAACCCCGTGTACACCTGCGGCGATCAGATCGTCGAGGTCGTGCGCAAGCACCAGAAGCTCAGCAAGAAAGCCGCAAGAGAGGCTGCTCTCGAAATGCTCAAGCTCGTCGGCATTCCCATGCCGGAGCAGAGAATGAAGGCGTATCCCCATGAATTGTCCGGCGGTATGCGTCAGAGAGTCGTCATTGCAATGGCGCTGTCCTGCAAGCCGGAGCTTCTGATCGCGGACGAACCGACGACAGCGCTGGATCCCACGATTCAGGAGCAGATACTGGAGCTTATCCGCGATCTGCATGACAAGACGGGGATGTCGGTGATGTACATCACCCATGATCTCGGCGTCATTGCACAGACCTGCACCAGGGTGGTTGTCATGTATGCCGGAATGATTCAGGAGATCGCGGAAGTTCATGAGCTGTTCCACGCCACGAAGCACCCGTATACAATGGGTCTGATGAAGGCAATGCCGAAACTGGGCGACAAGAAGGAGCGCCTTTATGACATCAAGGGCATTGTTCCCCACATCACGCAAATGCCCGATGGGTGCCGTTTTGCGCCCCGTTGTCCTTATGCGTCTGACAGATGCCACAAGGAGTGTCCCTCCCTGACTGACACAGGCAACGGGCACATGGTTCGCTGCCATCGCTATCTTGAGATCACGGAGGGATGATAAGAATGGAACTTCTTAACGTTGAGCACCTGAAAAAATACTTCCCCGTAACGAAAAGAGACGGACTACGTGTCAGAACGGAATGGTATAAGGCCGTCGATGACATCAGCTTCCGCATCGGCAAGGGAGAGACGTTCGGTCTGGTGGGAGAAAGCGGATGCGGAAAAACAACGGTCGGTAAGTCCATTCTGCGTCTGATCGAGCCGACCGGCGGTAACGTCCGGCTGGAAGGCAATGAGCTCATCGGCATGAACCGAAACGAGCTGAGATCCCAGCGGAAGAACATGCAAATGATTTTTCAGGACCCGTACAGCTCTCTCGACCCCCAAAAGCGCATTGTGGACACCATCGGCGAGCCGATGAAGGTACACAAACTGGTATCCGGTAAGGGTGAGCTTTATGACGAGGTGGAGAAGCTTCTTCTCATGGTCGGGCTGAATCCACAGGAAGCAAGAAAATACCCCCACGAATTCTCCGGAGGACAACGGCAGAGAATCGCCAACGCGCGCGCGCTTGCGGTAAAGCCTAAGCTGATCGTATGCGACGAGCCGGTTTCCGCACTGGATGTGTCCGTGCAGGCGCAGATTCTCAATCTGATGCAGGATATTCAGGAGCAGACCGGCGTGAGCTATCTGTTCATTGCCCACGGTATGCCGGTGGTGCAGCATATCTCCGACCGTGTGGGGGTTATGTATCTCGGCAAAATGGTCGAGTCAACAAACGCGATTGACATTTTCGAAAATCCAAGGCATCCATACACAAAGGGTCTGATGTCTGCTGTCGCAATTCCCGACCCGGATATTGTACACAATTCAGCTACCCTGAAAGGCGAAATTCCCAATCTGACTGGGGATGTAAAGGGCTGCCTGTTTTGCGGAAGATGCCCGGAGTGCAAGAAAATCTGCCAGGAGCAGGCGCCGGAGCTGAAGGAGATCGAGCCGGGACATATGGTCGCGTGCCACTTATATGACTGAATTCTGAGGGAAAGAGAATATGGAGAAAGTCAGGAAAATAGACATTCATGTTCATGCCATTCCGGAGCCTGATCTGCTGCGGGTGAACGGAACCACCTATCCCCTGCCGGATCAACTCCGCAGAATGTACGACCGGCTGAACATAGAGCGTGGAATCCTGCTTCCCCCCGGCTCTGCCCCGGAGGGGACGGGAGACAGAATGAGCCAGCGCGAAGCGCGGCAACTTGTAGACAACAATCCGGATGTATTCTGCGCGTGGTTCTGCAATCTTGATCCGAGGCAGGGCAGCAATGACGCCAAAACAGATTTCAGCAGATATCTCGCGTATTACAAATCCTGCGGCGCGGTGGCGGTGGGGGAAATGACGGCAAATGTGTGGCTGAGTGACCCCCGTATGCGCAATCTGCTGGAGCACTGTGCCAAAAACAAAATGCCTGTGCTGTTCCATTTCGGGAAATACGGCGGAGACTACGGCGTCGTTGACAGCGACGATCTGCACGGCCTTGAACTGGTTCTTGACCAGATACCCAATCTGAAGGTGATCGGCCACTCTCCGCGCTTCTGGAAAAATACAGAAAAAGTCAGGCAGCTTATGGAAAGGCATCCGAATCTGTACTGTGAGTTTTCAAGCATTTCAGGCGGAAAAGCGATCCTGGAGGATCCCGCATTTACCTACCGCTTTTTTGAGGATTTCAGCGACAGGATTTTCTATGCGACCGATCTGCATTCGCCTGATAATCTGGAAACCTATGATATTTATGAAAAGGTTGCGGCGTTTCTCGATGATGCCGCCGAGGACGGAAAAATCACCTACGGGGCTTATGAACGCATTTGCCGGGGAAATGCGCTGCGCCTGATTGAGGGAACACTATGACAGAGCGAATTATGGACAGGAAAACGGATGTGCTGGTCATCGGCGGCGGGGCGGCGGGGCAGATGGCTGCACTAGAAGCCGCGCAGTCAGGAAGCCGTGTGCTGATCATTACGGACGGCGGTCTGGCATCCACAGGCATTCTCGGATTCTGCGCCCTTGTATCCGATGAAGACAGTGAGGAGTGCTTCTTCCGGGATACCTGGGAGGGCGGACAGGAAACAGGCGACCCCAGGCTTGTCCGGACATTTGTAAAAGGTACCACCGAGGCAGTAAAAAAGCTCGAAAGCATCGGATTGGTCTTTGACAAAAATGAGGACGGTACTTACCACCTCCTGCAGCCGCTGGGATGCAGCGTCCCCAGACTTGTCCACGCCGGGAATAAGACCGGCATCTATTCCCTGGACGTCCTGCAAAAAAAGCTGGCGGAGTATGGTGTGGAGGTTCTGAATCGGGTCTGTGCGTATCGGATCCGGGTGATCGACGGCTGTGCGTCAGGCGCATGGGCATTTGATAAACGTGAAAAAGCGCTGGTGAGAATCCGCGCCAAAGCCGTTGTGTTGGCCACAGGCGGCGGGCATTTGCTGAAGAACAGCACGTACCCCAGAAATCAGTACGGCGACGGCTACGCGATGGCTTACCAGGCGGGAGCCGTGCTGCGGGATATGGAATTCTGCCAGCATGAGCCGTGCCGCGCCATCTGGCCGAAGCCGCTGGGGATATCCACAACGCTGCTTGCCAAAGGAGGAATCCTCACAAATTCTCTGGGGGAACGCTTCGTATTGAAGGACTACCCCACCGAAGGAGCCGCGCCGAAGGACGCTCTCGCAAAGATCATATGCCGCGAGATCAAAGAGGGGCACGGTACAGAGCATGGCGGCGTTTGGCTCGATCTGACAGGGCTTCCTGAGGACGAGATCAAGGTGAACCATTCGCTCTACTATGAGCGGTTCATCCGCGAGGGAATCGATCTGACAAAGGAATGTGTGGAGGTCGCGCCCGCTGCCCACTCCATGATGGGCGGCGTGGAAGTCGATACCGATTGTGCTGCGGCCGTTCCGGGGCTGTTTGCCGCAGGAGAAGTCATGGGCGGCCTGCATGGAGCGAACCGGCTTGGCGGAAACGCCGGCGCCGAAGTATACGTGTTTGGTTCAATCTGCGGGAAAAGCGCCGCCCATTATGCCGGCAGTATTCCGGGCAATGACGGCCTGAATGACGCTCCGGAGGTAACGATTGACAGCGGTTCGGGCTGCATGACAGAGCGCTTGCAGGATGTGATCGACGCTGTAAGGGAGAAATTGGGAACTGCCCTCTCCCCGCTCCGGGAAGGATGGGAATTGCGGGAAGCACTGGCATTTGTCGAAGCTTGTTCTGACAGTCTGGAGAAGATGGAAAAGACAGATTTTGAAAGCGCCGGGCTTCTGTTTGCGGCAAAAAACGTCTGCCTGCTGGGGAAATTGATGCTGGTTGCCGCGCTGGAAAGAAAAGAATCCCGGGGCGTACACGGCAGAGTGGAATTCCCGGAAAGCGATGACGCCTTTGCGCACAGAAGCATTCGCTTCTCCAAAGCGAACGGAACGCAGTTCGCGTGATGATCGATGAGGCGGATATGTAATGCGGTCAGGCTGGATCGTGCGCTTTCGGATTTAAAAAGCGCGGACGTACATGGCGTGGTGATCGGCGTATACAGGAAATGCTTCAACGTGCTGATTGGCAGCGGAACGATCGTAAGCGTGTTTGTGAACACCGGATACGCGATGCCCATGAGCATACACACAAACCTCAATGAAGGCGGCGAGCCGTTTTTTGACTGCGTTTTTGAGGGGGACGACGTGTGGATATCAGGCGGTGTCCTCACGTCCGGCGGCTTTGCGTGCATCCTGTCCGATGCGATTTTGCAGGAGATGCACAGGTGCGCCGTCCCGGGAACGGATGCTGCTATTCTGGAAAAACAGCAGCTGCTTTTTGCGTCGCTGCTGAAAAAGCACGGCAAACGGCGCGGAGAAGGAAAAAACCTGGAACGCTGGATAAAGTTTCTGTTTGAAGGAATCGCCCCGCCGCCTTCCGAAAAGATACTTTGCTCCCTTGCGTACCTTTTTGAAGCGATCCGCTCCGGAGAGGAACAAGCTGTTATCGCGGGGCTGGAACGAACGGTCGGCGCCGGAATCGGCCTGACCCCGTCTGCGGATGACGTCATCTGCGGCATGTGCCATGCACTGTACTTGTTTGGTGCAGGCGGAGAATTTCTGAGTCTGCTGCGAAGCTATGTCAAGGCATTCGGGCGCGGCAGAACGACCCTTGTCAGTACGCAGCAGCTGGAATTAAGCGCAGACGGCGCCATGTCCGACCCGCTTTTTCATCTGATGCAGTGTATTGCGCAAAACGTGCCGGAAGATACGATGCGGCGGGCGCTGTGCAAAACCGTCGAATACGGAAGCAGTTCGGGAACGGAATTGTGTATGGGCATTCTTGCCGGCTGCTGTCTCGTAAGTACGGAGGCGGCGGGGCAGACAATGTGCTTCGCTGCCGGAAAAGAAAGTGGGAATTATGATGGTCAAAAAGAATTTTGTGGAGAAAAACAAATATTATGACTCTGTTCTTCTGATGAAGCTTGCCGGCAAAATCGGAAAGACCGACGGAATCATCCAGATCTCTGTGGGCATGGGAACGCCACTGAACAAGGACACGATGAACGATCTCGGGCTGCTGCTGGAAGACGGCAGAGCCGCGTCGGCAAACGACCTTATTATTGCCATTGAGGCAGCAAGCGAAGAAATCGCGGCGGAAGCAAAGGAAGCCTACCTTGCCGCCATCACGCAGCAGCGGGGTTCGAGCAAAAGCGAATACCGCTCGCTGGAAACCATGAGCCGGTATGTCAAGGATCGCAACATTGCCGTGATCTCTCTGGCGGGCAGCTTTGCAGGGGCGGAAGCCAGAAAAGCGCTCAGAATGGGAATGGATGTATTCATGTTCAGTGACAACGTGCCGCTGGAACAGGAGCTGGAACTCAAGCAGTACGCAAAAGCGCACGGTCTTCTGATGATGGGACCGGACTGCGGCCTTTCGTTCATCAACGGTGTCGCCATAGGCCTTTGCAGTAAAGTTCGCCGGGGGCATATCGGTATTGTCGCGGCATCCGGAAGCGGTATGCAGGAAACAATGAACATCATCCACAGGGACGGTCACGGTGTCAGCCATGCGATCGGTGTGGGCGGAAGGGATCTTCAGGACTATATCGGCGGTATCACCATGCTGCAAAGCATTGACATTCTGGAAAACGACCCCGAAACCAAGGTTATCGTAATTATCTCCAAACCTCCCCAGGAAAAGACGACGGTGAAGGTGCTTGAGCGGGTCAGAGCCTGTACAAAGCCCGTGGTATTGCAGCTGATCAACGCCGATCTTACCGGCCTTGACACAGGAAATGCAGAGGTATCCAAATCCTTTGAAGAAAGCGCAATGATGGCAATTGCCCTTTCGGAAAGCAAGGCATACGTCTCTATCCCGGAAGAAGTGCGCTGGGCGAAAGTTGATGGGCTTGCACGTGCTGAAGCACTGAAACTCCGCAGCAGCCAGAGATACATGCGCGGCCTGTACTGCGGCGGCTCTCTTGCCGAGGAAGCGATTGCGCTTTCCGAACCCATTCTTGGTTCGCTGTACGGCAATATTGCATTTGAAGAAGACCATGTGCTGGCTGATCCCTTCCACAGCGTAAAGGACTGCCTGATTGATGTGGGTTCCGAGGAATTCACGCTGGGCAAGCCGCATGTGGCGATCGATCCCGCTCCCCGCTGCGAGCGTTTCCTGCAGGAAGCGGAAGACCCTGAAACAGCGGTGATCCTGATGGACTTCCTGCTGGGCTACGCGCTGTGCGAGGACCCGGCGGGGATGATGGCGGAAACGATCCGCAATGGCGTAGGGAAAGCAGCAAGCGAAGGCCGCCACCTGACAGTTGTGGCGTCCATTTGCGGTTCTGACCTCGACCCCCAGGGGCTTGCGGCACAGAGAAAGATTCTGGAAGACGCCGGTGTGATTGTTATGGATAACAACGGTGAGGCTGCCCGCCTGGCCGCCATGATTATCAAGCACAGAAGGGAGCTGCTTGCATGAAGGACAACAGCATTTTTACCTCCCCCGTACACGCGGTCAATATCGGCGCGCGTTTGCTGGGCGAAGCACTGGAACAGCAGAAGATCGATGTGGTGATCCTGAACTGGAAGCCCCCCATTGAGGTTCACCTCAGCCAGAGAATTCAGGAAATCCTTGACAAGATGGAGTGATAAAAATGAACAACGAAGCAAAGATTGCAGACAAAATCAACCAGGCAAACGATATTGTCATTGACATTCTTCAGAAAAACGACCCCTATTGGGTAGGCGTCCGGCCGGCTATCGAGTGTGTTCCCGATATGAGAGAGGGACTCATTCTCCATTCCGGCCCCGAAATCGAATGGGACGAGATGTCCGAAACCCAGCGGCAGGGCGGCATCAACGGCGTGCTGTTTGAAGGGTATGCAAAGACCCGCGAGGATGCGGAGCATCTTCTGAAAACCGGGGAAATCACCTTTGCTTCCGGCAACGATTATCACATTGTTGTCCCCGGCTCCGGCATTGCCACGCCTTCTATGGTCATGAATATCGTTGAGGACAGGAATTCCGGCGTTCGCGGTTTCTGTGCGCCCTTTGAAGGCCCCAATCGCGGCGGCCTTGCCGGATGGGGCGTTTACAATGAGGCGATCGATAAGCATCTGCACAATATGTCGGATGTGATCGGCCCTGCCATCACCCGGATGCTTGAGGAGGCCGGCGGCATGGCACTCAAGCGGATCATGGTTCGGGGCGTGGAAATGGGCGACGAGCTTCATTCAAGACAGGATGCCTGCGGCCTGATCCTCACAAATGAGCTTGCCAAGATGATTTTCGACACAAAGTCCATGAACGACGATGAAAAAAGGCAGGTCATGGATCTGATCTTCGGCACGGTGCGCTTCTTCCATCCGCTGGGTATGGCAAGCGCGATGAGCGGTCTGGAAGCCGCGCGTCATGTCCCGTATTCCACGGTAGTCACCGCAATGGAAGGAAACGGCGTTACATACGGCATTAAGGTGGCGGGTCTCGGCAATCAGTGGTTTACCGCCCCTGCTCCCAGACTTGAGGGAGAATATGTGGCGGCAGATATCAAGGTCGAGGACGTACTGCCCTGGATCGGCGACAGCTGTATGCTGGAAGCATGCGGACTTGGCGGTTCCGCCGCAGCAGCTGCCCCGGCCGTCATGCGCAGCCAGGGACTCAGCTGGATGGACGGCATTGAGAGAAGCCGTCTCACGGAAGAGATCACCCTGGCACGTCATGAGTCTTATCTTGTCCCTGCCCTTGACTATCAGGGCACGCCCCTCGGAATCGACATCCGGAAGGTGCTGCGCACGGGTATCGAGCCTGTGATCCACGGCGGAATCATTTCCAAGTCCGGTAAGCGCCTCGGCGCAGGCGTTGCCCACGTTCCCATGAAATGCTTTGAGGGTGCAATTGAAGGCTACGCTGAAAGGTACGGTCTCTGACATGGGCAAAGAGAACCCGATCATCCTGGTCGTGAATGTGGGAAGCACCTCGCTTAAGTACCGCCTTTTTGATATGCGCGGCCAGACCTGCCTTGCCAAAGGTGCCTTTGACCGTGTGGGAACTGCCCGTTCCGCCTTTTCCTGGGAGCAGAAGGGAATGCACGGAAGCGGAGAGATCAACACGCAGGAAGGGTACTCTCCGTGCATCGGGAAGATGATGCAGCTCATCACGGAAGGCGATGCTCCGGTCATCGCTTCCGCCGATGAAATAGACGGAGTCGGATTCAAAGCCGTGCTTGCAGGGAAAATCAACTATCCGGTGCGCGTGACGGAAGAACTTTACGGTGAGATGGAAAAGTACGTTTTTGTAACACCCGCACACAATCCGCCGTATATGGCCGTTATGCGCAGCTTTGAGAAGATGCTGCCCGACACGCCGCTGGTTGCGTCCTTTGAGACGGGGTTTCACAGCACGATCCCGGACTACGCGCGGGTATACCCGTTCCCCAAAGTATACAGGGACAAGTACGGGCTGGAAAAATACGGCTTCCATGGCGCTTCCCACAGCTATGCCGCATGGAAAATTTCACAACTCCTCGGAAGGAAAGACCTGCGGATCGTCAACTGCCATCTCGGCGGAAGCTCGTCCCTGTGCGCAATAAAGAATGGGACGTCAATGGATTCCTCCATGGGTTTTTCACCCCAGGCAGGTATCCTGAACAATAACAGGAACGGCGACCTGGACGTGTTTGCTGTACTGTATCTCATGGAGAAGGAAAACCTGTCGCCGGTACAGATGCGCGAGATGCTGAGCAAACACAGCGGATTGCTGGGACTGTCCGGGATCAGCGGAGACATGCGCGACCTGGAAAGCAGTGACAGCGACAATGCGCGTATCACCATCGAACACTTCGTATACAGCGTAAAAAAATACATTGGTGCATTTGCCGCGGAGATGAACGGCATCGATGTCCTCAGCTTCAGCGGCGGAATCGGAGAAAACGGGAATGGAATCCGGAGCGCAATATGCAGGGATATGGACTATCTCGGGATCAGGCTCGACGAAGAAAAGAATGCGGCTCTCCGGGGCACCCTGCCGCCAAATGGATGCGTCATATCTTCACCCGACAGCATGACAAAGGTGCTTGTGCTTCCCACCAACGAAGAATGGATGGTAGCAATGAACACGCTTCGGGTGCTGAATGGGAAGGGTTAAAAGCACGGTTCCCGGAAAAAGGCAAGGAGGACAGATATGAAAGAAATAAAGGGTATCCTGTGTGCCCTTCTGACCCCGCTCAACGAAGACGAAAGCATCGATCTTGACGCGGCAGAAAGGCTTACAGAGTTCGTCGCCGCGGGAGGGACGAACGGCATTCTCGCCCTGGGTTCTACCGGCGAATCGATTGCCCTGGGCAGAGAGGCGAGAAACAGCTTCGTCAAAAAAGTCAGGGAATGTATCCCGGACGAAATGCCGCTGCTTGTTGGCTGCGGTGCCACATCAACAAAGCTGGCTATCCGTAACTGCAAAGATGCCCAGGCACTGGGAGCCGATGGCGTCATCGTAACAGCGCCGTGCTTCTATCCCTTCGGTGAAGATGCGCTTAGCAAGTACTACGAGGAAATCGCAGACGCTGTGGACATCCCTGTATACCTGTACAACATTTCCCGTTTTGTCGGAACCACTCTGACAACATCCCTTGTAAAGCGTCTTTCTCAGGACAGCCGTATCAAGGGGATCAAGGAAAGCGACCGGAACGAAGAACTTGTGCAGCAGCTCATTGCAGTCACTGCCCACCGGGAAGATTTTGCGGTGATTCAGGGAAGCGACAGGATATTCCTGAAGAGCTTTGACTGGGGCTGCAAGGCTGGTGTAACGGTAGTCGGCAACGTCGCGCCGGAACTGCCTGTCAGGCTGTACAGAGCCTGGGCAGACGGCAGGCGGGAAGAGGCACAGGCGCTTCAGGAGAATCTTTTACACTATGTTCAGGCAATCACCTGCCTGGGAAGATACCCGCAGGAGATGAAAGCGATCCTCGCCGGCCGGGGGATGATGAAGGATATCATGACTTCTCCCTTCGTTCCCCTGACGGACGGAGAAAAGAAAACGGTCATGGCTGCATGGAATGAACTAATAACAATATAACTTGTCAAGAACAAATGGAGGTAGTATGATGTTTGAAAGAAGCAAATGGGAATTTGGCGTGGCAAGCGTGAAGCGGGACGGAATGCTCTACGGCATGGGCTATACCGAGGAAGAGGTCAAGCGCCCCTACATCGCCGTCGTGAATTCCTGGAATGAGTACAATCCAGGCCACGTGCATCTCAGAGAGGTTGCGCAGCGGGTAAAGGACGGTATCCGTCAGGCAGGCGGTCTGCCCTTCGAGGTAACGACTACCGGTATTTGCGACGGCATGGTGCTGAAAGATCCGCGCTATATTGAGCTTCCTTCCCGCAACTTGGTGGCGGATGAGGTGGAACTCAATGTGGAGGCGAACATGTTTGACGGCATGGTGCTTCTGTCCACCTGTGACTCCGTTGTCCCGGGGCAGCTCATGGCCGCTGCCCGCTGCAACATTCCCGCGATTATGGTGACGGGCGGCTACATGCCCAATGCCTGCTTCCGGGGCAAAAAGATCAATCTGGTGGAGGTTTCTTCCACCGTGGGCAAGGTCATCGAGGGCACCTACGCCAAAGAGGACTTTGACGAAATGCTCAAGGCCGGTCACCATGGCTGCGGCGCCTGCGGCACCATGACAACGGCAAGCTCCATGTGCTGCATCGCGGAAGCCATGGGAATGACGCTCCCCGGAAACGCCACCATCGATGCCTGCGACAAGCGGCTGGGTGCCATGGGCTACGAAGCCGGTAAGGCTGTCATGGAAATGGTGAAGAAGGGCATCACCGCGCGGGATATCATCACCGAGGCATCCATCAAGAACGCGATCATTACGGATATCGCCATTGCAGGCTCCACCAACCTTCTGCTCCATCTGCCCGCAATTGCGCACGAAGCGGGCATCGACCGCGACTGGTGGGCATTCTTTGATGAAATGAGCCATAAGGTGCCCTGGATCACCGGCATTGCCCCCTGCACAAAGTATTCCTTCACCGAATGGGATATGGCCGGTGGTATGCGCGGAACGATCAAAACGCTCCTTCCCCTGCTGGACGGCGACTGCATGACCGTCAACGGCAGGACTCTGCGTGAAAACAACGAGAATGCGCCAATCTATGACGAGGACATCATCCGCCCCCTGAGCAACCCGCTCACTGACGACGGAGGCATTGCCGTTCTTCATGGCAACATTGCTCCCGACGGCGCGATTATCAAGTCCTCTGCGGTCGATAAGAGCCAGCACCACTTCGTCGGAAAGGCAAAGGTGTTCCATGAGGTCGACGACGCAACTGCGGCGCTCAAGGCCGGTGAAATCGTTCCCGGCGACGCAGTCGTGATTCGCTACCTTGGCCCCAAGGGGCGTTTCGGCACCACCGCATTTACGTTCCAGAAGACCGTCGCGGGTATGAGTCTGCGCAATGAGATCGCGATCATCACCGACGGTCGCTTCTCCGGCGGCACATCTGGTCTGTCTATTGGCTACAAGCCGCTATCGGCGGCCCTCTTGCCGCGGTGAAGGACGGCGATACGGTCATTATTGATATCCCGAACCGTACCATCAATATCGACGTATCCGATGAGGAAATCCAAGCTCGTCTCAAAGAGGTCGCCTGGGAGATCGATCTTTCCGACGTGAAGCCCATGCTTCGGACATTTGTAAGGAACGTTACCTCTACTGCCAAAGGTGCCACCTGGATGTAATGGGCGTATTTGCGCTGAGTAATTTAAGCATAAGCGTATCTCTCGGAACCACGGGAGCTGAGCTTCTCAGCTTCCGTGCTCCGGATGGAGAGGAGCTTCTGTGGCAGGGAGAAAAGAGCATATGGGGACGCCGCGGGCCTGTCATCTTCCCGATTCTGGGAGGCTGGCCGGAAGGATACTACCTCTGCAACGGAGAGAAGTATACCATGGACAAGAACGGCTTTGCCCGGCTCAAAGCGTTCGACGCCAGGCAGACCGATGATTCCACGGTAGTCTTCACCCTGCAATCCGACAGCGGCACCATCAGGCAGTATCCGTTTGATTTTCTCCTTTCTGTGAAATACCGTATCACAGGCAGCGCGCTTCATGTCACGCTCCGTGTGAAAAACAACTCTGATACCCCGATGCCCGCTGGCCTGGGACTCCATCCCGGCTTTGTCTGGAAACGCACCGGAGAGCCTTCCAGACTTGTTTTTTCTGATCCCGAAACGGTACAGGCATTCCGTCCGGACGGGAAAAGATACTTGCTCATGGATCATGAAAACGTATTGGCGTTAACCAGGGATTCCTTTTCCCGGGGGGCAATCACGATGGAACATCTGAAAAGCCGGTGGGTCGAATTTCACAGGCCGGATTCAACCTGGAAAATCAGAGTTCACTGCGCCGGCTTTTCTTATTTTACGATCTGGAGTATGGCTACAGACGATGCGGAGTTTGTCTGCCTTGAGCCGTCCACCACGGCGAACACCGACGGAAACAGGCTGACAGACCGCCGCGGGATCATAAGCGTCCCGCCGGGGGGAAGTTTAACGAAAAAAACAGCAATCGAGTTACTCCGTTAAAAGGAAGTGTATTATATGAGCGGTCAAAGCAGGCCGGTGGCGCTTGTAACAGGCGCAACGCAGTATACCGGCTTTTCAACGGCAAAATTGTTTGCACAAAGGGGCTTTGATGTCTGCGTAACATCCCGCAGCCTGGAAAAAGCGGAAGACGCAGCGCAGAGAATTCGCAGTGCGGTCCCCGGAGCACGGGTATTGGGGCTTCAAATGGATCCTCCAAGCGTAGCGCAGACACAGTCCGCCTTTCAGAAGGTGGAGGCGGTATTCGGAAGACTGGATGTTTTTGTGGCGAATGCGTGCGCAGCCTGCCGCTTCAAAAGCCTGCTGAGTACCACCGAAGAAGATTACGATGCAATCGTCAATGCAAACCTGAAGGGGTACTTTTTTGGCGCACAGGCAGCGGCCAGACTGATGATAAAGACCGAATGCAAAGGCAGCATGATCCTGATCGGCTCCGTCCACTCAAGGGGTGCCATTGGAAACCGCATTCCCTACGCGATCTCCAAAGGGGGAATTGAGGTTCTGGGAAGAAACAGTGCGTATGAGCTGGGTAAATACGGAATCCGCGTGAACTGCGTTGTCTGCGGTGCGATCGTGAATGACAAGTTCATTGAGCAGACGGAGGAAGAAAAAAACGCACGGCGCGCCAATTGGCCGCTCGGCCGTGAATCTTATCCGGAGGACGTTGCGAAGGCCGTCTTTTTCCTTGCATCCGACGAAGCAAAGACGATCACGGGAACGAGTCTGGTGGTAGATTCCGGCGTTTCCGCGTGTATGCTCAAGTATGACCCCAATTGGGAAACGGTGGGATGATGTTTCTATAGCGGAGGTGCGAGATGTATTCTGTGATAATCCTGGACGACAACAAAGCCACTGCCAGGCAAATCGAGCAGACGGTTCCGTGGGCAGAGCTTAACTGCAATGTGCTGTGTGTACTCCATGATGGCGCATCCGGAAAAACGGCGATAGAACAACTCCTCCCCGATCTGATCATCACGGATATCGAAATGCCCGGGTTGTCGGGAATCGAGATGCTGGATCTCACAAAAAAGCTGATCCCCGACAGTCAGATTATTTTCGTCTCCGCTTATGAAACCTTTGAATATGCCCGCATGGCCATGCGGCTTCAGGCATGTGAATACCTTGTGAAGCCGTTTACAAGGGCAACCCTGAGAGCTGCAATTGAAGAGGCCATCGGCAGGCTCGCAAAGAAGAGCGAAGGCGGAGATACGGACTACAGCAGCTGCTCACCTGTCATGCAGAGCATTCTGGAATACATCAACTCCGCCGTATATGGGCAGATCAGCCTGGAAATGGTGGCGGCACACTTTCAGATGAGCCCCTCCAAACTCGGCAGACTGATGAAAAAAGAGCTGGATATGGGCTTTTTTGACTTCATTACGAAAAAGCGAATGGAGCGCGCCAAGCAGCTGCTGTCCCTACCGAATATGCGTGTCGGCGATGTGGCAGAGCGGGTAGGCTACGGGGATTACATCACGTTTTACAAGGCATTCATGCGTGCTGAGGGCATTTCCCCTACCGACTACCGCAATACTATGAAACAGGATAAGGAACTGAACCATGAGGATTAGATGGCGTGTTGCATTCGGGCTTATTTCCCAGTGTGTCCTTGTGATTCTCCTGTTCGGGGGAATCACGATGGTGCAGCTCAAGGGCAATATTGAGCGGGACAGTGACCAGCTGAATGCAAAAATATCCAATCAGACCCTGATAAGCTTCTCGTATATCTCCGATGATATAGAGCGGTATCTGTTCAATATGTGCAGAAGTGAGAACATCACCTCCGCCATGATGTCATCCTCCGGAGGCTATTCTTCCTCCATCGTCATTAAACGGTTCCTTTACAGCCTTACCGAATCGACAGATTATGTGGCAGGCGCGTATATTATTGATCAGGAGCACGGCCGGTTTTCCGGTTATGCGCAGCCAAAGGCAAACGTAAAGGTTGACCATGTCAGAGAGCTGTACGAAGAAGGCTTCTTTGATATCGTCCGGGACACGCAATGGTGTACGGATGAAGACGGAAACATTTACGTCCGCCGGGATATTTACAATTCGTACCCATACAAGAAGATTGGGTATATTATCGTCAGCATAGATATTCAGGAATTCCTCGCCCTTGTTGGAATCAGTCCTGATTCCGAGACGACCATATGCGTATTCTCAAGTGACGGTGATCTGATCGTTGACGGGAGCAACGGCAGCGTTGACAAGCATCTGCTGACCGAGGCATATTCGCAAGCAAAAAATACCATCGGCGAAGTTCAGAAATACAAATATGACGGCGATGTTTTCGATGTCTATGTCGACAGCTTACAGAGCTGGCGTGTTATGCATCTTGTGCTTGAAAAGGACAAGCTTTCGTCATATTACGCGATGAACAATACGATCCGCATCATCGGCGCGATTCTGTGCGTCCTGAGCATCGTTCTTTCCTGGATTGTCTCCCACTCCCTGCTGAAAAATATCCACAGCATGATGAAGCAGATCAAGCTGATCGGCGGCGGGAAAGCCAATAAAAAGATCGAGATATCCAGCCATGACGAGATCGGAGAACTTGCAGACAGCTTTAACCAGCTTCTCAGCAAGCTGGATTCGGTCAACCAAAGGATCATCGCAGAGGGGCTGGAAAAGGAACGAATCAAGTACGAGCTGCTCAATTTGCAGCTGCGCTCGATCCTGACGCAGATCGCCCCTCATTTGATTGGAAATCTTCTGGGTGCGCTCAGCGCTTATGCGGTCGTGGGTCAGACGGACAAGGTGGAATCTCTTTCCATTCACGCCAGCAATTATATCCGGAGCAACGCGAAATGCTCAGAGCGGGAATACAGCACCCTGGGAGAAGAATTTCAGACAATTGATAATTACATCGCCATGTATCAGGAGATTTTTGACCAGCCGGAAACCTATGAATCCCATTTCGAACAGGAAGCGTGCCGCAATATGCTGGTACCGAGTATGCTGATCCATCCGCTGGTGGAGAACTCGCTGAAGTATTGCGGCAGCGGCGGAACGCACGGTATGGCGAATATCAGGATATCCGCAAAACACACGGAAAAACTGCTGGAGCTGCGCATTGAAGACACGAGCAGCCCGTTCCCGGAGGATGTTCTGGCAGCGCTGGAAGAAATGAAACGGACGGGTGAAGACACGGAGCACAAGCTGGGCTTCGGCCTGGCAGGGACGATCCGCCGCCTCAGTCTCCTATATGGGGACGATTATGATTTCAGAATCGTCCAGACGGATGAATTCCATAAATCGATCATTGTCACGATGCCTGTTGAGTACGCGGATCCTTCCGCGTGACCTTGGCGCAATAAAGAAATGGAGATGGGTAAGCTGTGAGAGCAAGAATTGTTTTATCAGATGGAAGCTGCATGGAAAAAAACATTGAAATCAAGGGGAATGTTGCCGTTCTTCCGGTAGAGGATATACCGGGCAACTGCGAATATGTGGACTTTCTATACGACTATTTTACTGCGGAGGCGGGCGACTGCGGTTATTTTGTACTGCCATTTGGCACACAGGACGGAGTGTATCGAACCAATTTCATACAGCGCCAGGACACTGAGTTTGTCTCCCTGTTTTCCTGCATGGGATGCTACGGCTACTATAATGGCGCTGTTGGAATACTTGGCGTCATGGAAGGTATGCGCTATGATTACGGACTCGTTGCAGGTGTGAAAAATGGCCGCTACTATGCGTACCCCAGATATCTTATTGAGCGCGACAGGCCTTACGAGGACATCAGCATTCGTTTTTTCACTGTCCCGGGTGGAGATTATTCCGCTTTGGGAAGAACGTATCGAGAATATCAGATAAAATACAGGGGATGTGTTCCCCTTGCACAAAGAGTCGGGCAGGATAAGCGGTTAAAAAAGAGCATTGACGGCGTCAATGTCCGGGTTCGGCAGGGATGGAAGCCTGTTCCACCCCTGATTGAAGAGCAAGCCCCCGGAAATGAACCGGATATGCATGTTGCTTGTACGTTTAACCGTGTATATCAGCTGGCAGACGAAATGAAAAGGCAGGGAGTTGCCAATGCAGAGCTATGCCTGGTTGGCTGGAACTACGGAGGACATGACGGGAGATTCCCTCAGCTGTTTCCGGTCGATCCTCGCCTAGGAGGAGAGGAAAAGCTCAGAAGGCTTATCCAACACACCCAGGAAATCGGGTATTCCATTGTCTGCCACGATGATGCCACGGCGGCCTATCGCATTGCAGATTGCTGGGATGAGGAATATATCGTAAAGAACAAGGACGGCTCTTTGTACAAGCGGCCGAAGTTGTGGGCCGGCGGTAGACCGTATAAGGTTTGCCCAAGGCGTCAGTATGAGCGTTTTGACGCTGAGAATATACCTAAGATAAGGGAATTGGGCTTTGAGGGGATACACTACATAGATGTTATGACGATCCTTGAGCTGCTGAAGTGCTATGATCCGGCGCATCCGTTGACACGCGCGGAGTCTGCGGAATGGTACAGAAAGATCATGCGCTTGTCGAGGGAAACTTTTGGAGGGTTTTCGTCCGAAGGCAGTTACGATTATGCCGCTGCGGAGACAGATTACATTATGTATGCGAGCTTCCATCTGGACAACTTGGGCAAACCCGATATTGCAGATGAGCATATTCCGTTCTGGGAAATTGCCTACCATGGGATAATTTCGTATAATCCCGGGACATTTACGCTTAACTATGCCGCAAAAGGGGAGAAAAACCGCCTGAAATTCTTTGAGTATGGAGGGCGACCGCTGGTAGTGTTCTATGCGAACTTTGCAAGCAACAGCCACTGGATGGGACTCGAGGATATGCTCTGCGATACAGATGCGCAGATGCGCAGCAGTGTTCTGAAGGTGAAAAAAATGGCGGATGACTATGAATTGCTCAAGCCTGTAAGATATGCCTTTATGGACTCACATGAGGAGACGGCGCCTGGCGTTTTCTGTACGGAATATTCAAACGGCATAAAGGTAATTGTTGACTACAACCGCGAGACATTCGAGATATGCAATAAGTGACATGCAGGTTGGGAGGATGAATGCCAATGCATACCGGATTAAAGGCAATACCGCACAGAAAAAGGTGCCAAATACCGCCGAGTGTGATATAATAAATAATGCTTATCGATTTAACACAGCAAGCCACAATATCTTGAGAAAGTCCGATTTATTGGACAGATAGGATGCTACAATGTTCCCAACGTTCCCAAAAGCAAAAGCAGGAGCCCAGAAAAAATATGGATGGAGGAAAAGCTATGCGTTTTACGATCAGTGGTTTTGGTGGAGCGTCCAAAGAGGGACAGGAAACTCCGGCAGCGCGGGAGGCAGAACCGGTCAGCGCCGCGCCCCGGAAGTCTGTGGTGCAGGTTCGTTTTCCGGAGACCGGAAGGTCGCTCGCCTATTACAACGACCGGTTCAACCTGAAGGCCGGCGACCGGGTCTATGTGAGCGGCAAGCTGGAAGGGGTTCTCGGCATCGTGACCAGCGTGAATTACAATTTCAGGATTCGGCTGTCCGAATATCAGAAGGTCATTTTCCAGGTAAATACCCGGGTGCACGGCAGATTTTACATGTCCGCTTCCCATTTTATCACCTTCGACTCCACTGCTCTCCCCGCCGCTCAGGTAACGAGCTGGTTCCGGGCACCCGTCGGGGAAGGCGAGGAATTTGCCAGCGGAAACGACGATTTCTCCTTCTCTCTGGAGCATTTAGAAGAAATGAAAGTCACCAATGCCATTGCGGAGCGGGGACACGATTACTTCATGGAGAACCGCGTCCGTTATCTCTGTCTGGATGGGACAAAGGGGTATGCAGTCGTGGAAGGGACAAAAGCATACGCCGTTGAATTCCGCTATCACGACGGGGAAATCCGGAATTTACTGTGCGACTGCTTTTGCAGCTATCCCTGCAAGCATGAATTTGCCGCAATGCTTCAGCTTAAGGAGACGCTGGGACACATTGCCAAGCACTATGCGCATGAGTACGAGCAGACCGGCTATTTTGCGGCTATCGCAAAGGAGACATTTTTCGCATTTGCCATCAGTAACTGTCAGGAGGGCGGTTTTTCTCTGTGACGGGGAGAGACTGGC
>OGPV01000277.1_pt1 | contig 42307 bp, 27 predicted proteins | sample 1553001 | NCBI WGS metagenome assembly OGPV01 (sample SAMEA2580268, study PRJEB22360) | human gut metagenome | biome: human gut; feature: human-associated habitat; material: faeces | place: Denmark | collected 2008/2010
CCGCCACGGTCAGCTCTTCCCAGACGCAGGAGTCCCGGGGCGGGTCGGAAATCGCGCTGAGATCCGTGGTCAGGGACACATGATAGGAAATCACGCTGCCGCTTGCATCACAGGTGTAGCGGATCTTCTGTCCGCCATTGCCGCAAGGCGCCACATCCGTACAGGCGTAGCCCTCTGGAATCTGTCGGGGATACCATACGTTCCAGATTTCCCCCTGCCTGCACAGGAAGGACATGGGCAGTTCTTCGCCAGAATCCACGCTTTCCGCCACAGCCTTCAAATCGACTGCCATATCCTGCGTAAACAGGCCGGCATAGTAGCCCTCGGACTCGTTGTGCCACGACAGCGTCTGCGCGCCCTTTTCTGAAGTCTGCAAAACGGCATCCCAGCCGGACACCGTGAGGCTGGTTTCCTCCCTCGGCGGTGCCAGCACACCTTCAATGGCCTGACTGGTGGAAATGGTGAAGGAGATCATCTCCCCCGCGTCATTGCGGTAGCAAAGATTCCGGGTGGTGTGATTCAGGGGCGAACCCTCTGCCAGACGGTAGCCCTCCGGCAGCTGCTGGGGATAGCAGCCTGCGATCACACTTCTGGCAGGCGTTGCGTCCGGCACATCTTCATCCGTTTGAGCAGTCGTTGGCACATTGTGCTGCACGAGCCTCATATGAATCCGGGCATAGGCCGCCACCGCGCACCCCACCAGCAGCAGCGTCAGGGCAATTACTGCGGCGATCAGCAGGGGTTTGCGAAAACGAATGCGCTTCTGACTGGCACTGTAATTTCTCGCTTCCTCGATGTACTTTGGGCTGATATAAGACAATCCAAGCAGCAATTCTTTGCCGTTCATACGCGGATTCCCTCCTTTTCCAGATAGATGCGCAGCTTTTCTTTGGTTCTGCTGAGCTGCATTTTTACCTTGCTTTCCGTCATGCCGTATTGCCGGGCAATTTCCGCGATGGTATCCACATACCAATACCGCCGCAGAAAAATCACCCGGCTGTCCTTAGGAAGGCTTTCCAGAAACGCATCCAGAATACGCCCCAGCTCTTTTCCCCGCATGGTACGCTCGTGACTGGCGTCTGGAATGCACTGCTCCATATCTTCCGTCAGCGAGACGACCTCCGCCTTTCGCTTTGCCGCCATGTTCCAGTCCAGTCTCGTCAGGGACAGATGGCGGCAGATAGCAGCAAGAAAAGCGAAGAAATATCTGGGCCGCTGGGGAGGAATCGCCTTCCATGTCTCCATGTACGTATCATTCACGCTTTCCTCCGCGTCTTCACGGCTCTGTAAGATGTTTTTCGCCAAAGCGTTCAGTCTCCTGCCATAAACGGCGTCCGTTTCTTTTATGGCATCCTCGTTTCGTGCCCAGAACAATTCCACGATTTCCGCATCTTCCACTTTAGGTCGCTTCCTTTCTTTTGTTCCTCACCTTAGTAGTAGGGTTTTCTGTCAGGAAAGTCACATCTATGATACCATTTTTTCGAGAAAAGGAAAGGCCATGTGTTTTTATCGGCACCTGCTCTCAATATACCGCATTTTCCATTTTCCGGAATGCGCGAGGAAACCTCTTGCATCCTTTCCAAAATCGTAGTATCATGGATTATAATTTCGGAACTTTTCAGAGAAGGGGGATTATGGAACAAAATCTGCTGCCGCGCTGAAGGAAGAGGTTGAAAAAGCGCACCGCCCGAAAGGCGGGAACTAAGATGCAAAACCGGCATGGGGCTTTCCATTACTTAAGGAAGTAATGATTGCATAGGTTATCCGAAGATTTCTGCGTATGAGGGTGCGCAGGACATCTTCAAGGGCTTCGGCCCGAAAAAAGAAAGAAAAGAGGACACACTATGAGCAACACGGCAAAGAAACGCTGGGGCGACCGGAAAGACGCCCGCTGGATCCGCGATATGGATTCGCTCCATGTCATTCTGCCGCATCTGATGAACCACCGCACGGATGCCGAGGTCTACGTCAATATGGAATTCGACGTAACAGAGGCGCTTCGCTACATCGCACGGAAGAACGAGGGCGAGGAAGAATACCGTGCCACGCTTTTTCACTGCATTCTTATGGCTGTCGCAAAAACGATATATCTTCGCCCGCAGCTCAACAGCTTCATCTCCGGCCGGCGTTTTTACCAGCGCGACGAAATTACCCTTGGCTTCGTAGCCAAGAAACGCTTCGAGGATCACAGCGAGGAGTCCCTCGTGGTCATCTCCGCGCCGGAAGACTGGACGCTCACCGAGGTGACGCACCGGGTCGTCGGCAAGGTTCACAAGGCCCGCACGGAAAAGAACGACGGTGTGAATGGCGCGATGGACGTGCTCAAAAAGCTGCCGCGTCCGGTTCTGGCATTTGTCATCTGGATCATCAAGACACTGGACTTCTTTGGCAAGGTGCCCGACTTCCTGCGGCAGGATGACCCGAACTTTGCCACCGTCTTCCTCACCAATCTTGGCAGCATCAAATGCCCGAGCGTCTACCATCATCTCAACAATTACGGCTCAAGCTCCATTATGGCGGCCATCGGCACCATCCGCAAGAGTGAGAAGATCGCCGGGGACGGCAGCCGCGAGGTGCGGGATGTGGTGGATATCGGTTTCACACTGGACGAACGCATTGCGGACGGCTTCTACTTTGCCCGTTCGCTCAAGATCATACAGCATCTGCTCACACACCCTGAACTGCTGGAGCTTCCATTGAATCAGGAAGTAGCCTGCGGCTGATATCGCTGTCAAGCGCCTGTGGGCAGGTCACACCGTAGATGTGCTGCTTCCGGACTGTTACCCGCAGAGCGAATGGCAAGGATAACAGAAAGCGCTGTTTCCGGAAACCTGATACTATTTCCTGATTAAAATCTTTATTTTAATCAGGAAGGCATCGCCTGACGGCTGAATTGACGGACACAGACCGCGAACATTGACGTATTGAGGCAGTTCCAAAATGCAAGCCCGGACACAGAGCGGTCGTATCGCTCGTGCCCGGGCTTATGTCTTTTTACCCGATTTGCCCGTCAGCTCTCCTGAAGCTGCTGCTTGCGGAACTGGAGGGTATAGAGCTGGTAGTAGCGTCCCTTCAGGTGGAGAAGCTCCTGATGGGTGCCCTGCTCCATGATCTCGCCGTGGGACAGCAGAATAATGTTGTCCGCATGCTGGATGGTGCTCAGGCGATGGGCTACGATCAGCATGGTGCCGATGTTCTTCATCTTCTCCAGAGAGTCCTGAATGAGTACCTCCGTCTCCGTGTCGATGTTGGCGGTGGCTTCGTCCAGGATCATGACGGAGGGCTTGTGCAGAATGGTCCGGGCGAAGCTCAGCAGCTGCCGCTGACCCGCGGAGAAGTTGTTGCCCTGCTCCCGGACGGCCTCGTCCAGACCGCCATCCAGCTTCCTGATGAAGCCGTCGGCGTTGACATACCGGCAGGCCTGCCAGACGTCTTCATCCGTCACGTTGTCGGAGCGCAGGACGATGTTGCTGCGGATGTCCCCCGCGAACAGGAACACATCCTGAAGCATCTGGCCGAAGTGGCTGCGCAGAGAGGCGATCTTAATGTGCCGGATATCAATGCCATCGATCAGAATTTGCCCCTTCTGGATATCATAGTTCCGGCAGATCAGGCTCAGGATGGTGGACTTTCCGGAACCGGTAGCCCCAACAAAGGCCACGGTCTGCTTGGGATACACATGGAAGGAAACGCCCTTCAGCACCCACTCGCCGGGATTATAGGCAAACCACACGTCCCTGAACTCGATCTCGCCCTTCATTTCCTTCAGCTCGATGGCGTCCGGCTCGTCCACCACCTCGGGAACCATATCCAGAATGGTGAAGATCTTCTCCGCCGCGGCGAAGGACTGCTCCAGCATATCAAACTGCTCGGCCAGCGCCTGAATGGGGTTGAAGAACCGGGAGATATACATATAGAAAGCGACCACCGTCTCGCTGGTAATGGTTTGCCCCAGAAAGGTCGTGTCCTTGATATAACCCTTGCAGCCGATATAGAAGAGGAACAGGTTGGATGTGACGAACAGCATGTATACCATGGGCCGGAAGATGCCGAAGACGAACATCCGGTTCATCTTGGTCTTCTCAAGGCGCTTACTGCGAGCCAGAAATTCGTCCATTTTCCGCTGCTCCTGGTTGAATATCTGGGTGACCTTCATACCGGATAGGTTTTCGGACAGGTAGGTGTTCACATCCGTCCGGGCGTTGTTGACCGTGCGGTGGACATGGCGGGAGAACTTCTGGAAGATGATGGTAAAGATCACCAGGAACGGCACAAAGCACAGCACCATCAGCGTCAGGGCGTAATTCAGGATCAGCATGGCCGCCAGCACACCGATGATCACCAGAGAGTTCTTCGCCAGCGTCACCAGAATGTTGGTGAACAGGTAGCTGATGGAGTTGGGGTCGTTGGTGACTCTCGTCACCAGCTTGCCCACGGGAATCTGGTTCAGCTGGGCGTGGGACAGCTGCTCAATGTGGGTAAAGGTGTCCAGACGGATCTGGGACAGAATTTTCTGGCCGGTCTTCTGCAGGATCATGGCCTGAAAATAGGTGCAGACCATGGACACCGCCAGAATGCCCGCGTACACGGCAACCAGCGAATAGAGCCGGGAAAGCTCAAAGCTCTGCTTGATGGTGCCCTGAATGTCTGCCACCAGCAGGGGGGACACCACATCATAGGCGATGGACACCAGCATAATGAGGAACACCAGAACGAAATCCTTTTTATAGGGTCTGGCATAGCCCAGCAGTCTTTTGATGATCTCGCTGTCGGACATATGCCGTTCGCTGGTCTCCTCTTTGGTTTTTCGCTTCAGCACAGCATAGGCCGCAAGGAACAGGATCGTAAACACACCGATGACGGCGCAGACGATCAGAAGGGGAAGATACTCACGCATTGACCGCACCTCCTTCTTCCTCCAGCCGCTGCAAGTCTACCATTTTGCGGTAGGCGGGGTTTTCCGCGTACAGCCTGTCATGGGTGTCAAAGCCCGCAAGACGGCCGTCCTCGATGAACAGGATCTTGTCCATCTGCTCGATGGTGGAAATACGGTGGGCAATGAGAATGGTGGTCTTGCCCGCCCGGGTGGCGCGCAGATTGTCCAGAATGGCCTTTTCCGTTTTGGTATCCACGGCGGACACGGAATCGTCCAGAATCAGGATGGGCGCATCCTTCATCAGCGCCCGGGCGATGGAGATACGCTGCTTCTGGCCGCCGGAGACGGTAACGCCCCGTTCGCCCAGTACCGTCTGATAGCCCATCTGGAATTCGGAGATATTGCCGTCAATATCCGCCAGCTTGGCTGCCCGGCGGATCTCCTCGGAGACGGTTTCGGACTTGCCGAAGGCGATGTTGTTCTCAATGGTGTCCGAGAACAGGAAGTTGTCCTGAGGCACATAGGCGCAGGCGTCACGGACGGAGCGGATGGAGAGGTCGTTCACATCCTTGCCGTCAAGGAACAGCTGCCCGTCGTTTACATTGTAAGTGCGCAGGATCAGGTCTACCAGAGTGGTCTTGCCGGAGCCGGTCTTGCCCACCAGACCGATGCTCTCGCCGGGGCGGATGGTAAAGGACACATGCTCCAACGCGGGGATATCCCCGTCGGGGTAGGTAAAGCTCAGGTCGCGGAATTCAATCTCGCCCCTGGGGTCCGTCAGCTCCTGAACGCCGGGGCGGTCAAAAACGTTTTTGGGCGCGTCCAGCAGCTCACTGATCCGCTTCAGGGATGCCTTGCCCCGGGAGGTCATGTCGATCAGATCGGCCACAGCCATAATGGGCCAGACCACGGCGTTGAAATAGCCGATGAACTCCATAAGCTGACCGGCGTTGAACTGACCCTTGTAGACCAGATAGCCGCCGTAGCCCAGAATCACGCAGATGACGCTCTCCACGAAGGTGGTCACCAGAATCCGCATCAGTACGGAGGTTTTTGTAAAAGCGATATTGGAATCCTCGCTGTCCCGGTTCAGCTTTTCAAAGGCCATCAGCTCCTTGGCCTCCTTCACAAAGGCCTTGATGACGGCAATTCCGGAAAAGCTCTCCTGAGCGAAGTCGGACAGATCGGAGAAGCACTTCTGCCGGTAGTCCCACTTCCGGGTCATGTTCTTGCCCACCACCGCGGCGCTGGCGAACAGCAGCCCCATGGGGATCAGGGACAGGACGGTGAGCAGGTGATCCATGCGCCACATTCTGGTAATGGCCAGAGAACACAGAATGATGGGGTCAAAGAACTGCATGAAGCCCCAGCCGTAGCACTCCTGAACAGTGTCCAGATCGTTGGTGAACAGGCTCATCAGATTGCCCACCTTGTTCACCTGATAATACTCCCGGCTCAGGTCTTCTGCGTGGCGGAACATCTTATCCCGCAGGTCCGTCTCCACCTTAGTAGCCGCGCCGAAGATCGTTACCCGCCACAGGAAACGGCCGAAGACGATGGCAAGGATGATGCCGACCATGGGCATGCAGATCCTGTCCAGCAGGAACGCCATATCAAAGGGCACCTGTACGCCGTTTTCCACAATGTATCCTTGATTCAGTCCATTGATGACCAACTGATAAATTTCAGGCACCTTCAGCTGCAAGTAGTCCACGGTAAACAACGCCAGCAGCCCCGTTAGCAGAGCCAGCGCGTACTTGCGGTAATAGACGTTGATATGCTTGCCGAAAATCAAGAAAATTCCTTCTCCTCTCTCTTAGGGTCTATCTGAAAACCGGAAATATGACCAACGGCGAGGGATTTTCCGCCTGATGAAGCCATTTTTTCGCAGGAATACTTTGTGTATTGCAAGGAAAAATGGTGCACAGCAGGCGGAAAAGACCCGCTGTTTGGGCGTGTTAACGGTTTTCAGATAGACCCTAATAAAAACTCCAATGAAACCGGTCGATTTTCCCCGGTTTCTCTTGCCGCTTCCCTTACGCACGTTCCGGGAGCGGCGGACAGACTCTTGTTATTGTAGCACAAGCATTCGTTTTATGCAAGGAAAAGTTAGAAGGCTTTACGCAGCAATCTTATACTATTTCCTGATTAAAATCAAAGATTTTAATCAGGAAATAGTCAGTCTGTCAAATAACCCTCACTTTCAATAAGCGAAAGTGAGGGCATTCTTGTAGATGGGGCAACAACGGACGAATAGTAGCGAGAACATGGAGTCCTTCCAACTCCATTGGGCCAGTTTTTTCAGATTCATGGCAGCAAACTTGAGCCTGACCCATCTGGTAACTGCGGCCAAGCCTCGGTGGTGTGTATAACGCATGGCGTGTTTTTCTTTCGCATCCGCAAAGACCCGCTCAATGGTTTCTTTTCGCTGGGCGTAAATTTGCTTGCCTAAGTCAGTCTTTCGGATGCTCTCCACAATGTCCAGGTATTCCTGCCAGATGTGGGTTGTGAATACCTTTTGCCCTTTCTCGTTTGCCTTGCAGTAGGATTTGGAGAGACAATTGACACAGTATTTCGGAGTACTGCGGTAGATTCTTTTCCCGTCTCGGTCTGTTGTGGTATGGCGAAGCTCCTGACCGTGGGGACAGGTGAACACATCTTTTACTGGATCGTATTTGTAGTCCCAGGGGTGGTATCCTTCTTTGCTGCCTTTATATCTTGTATAGGGGAGAACCGGGATTTTTTCATCATCCAAAGTCTTCTTTGCAATCCAAGGGGTCTTATATCCCGCGTCCATGGCCACGAACTGAACATCAAATTTGCTGGTTACATCGTCATATACCTTATCCCATGCCACACTGTCATGGATATTTCCGGCAGTTACCTCTACTCCCAGAATGAAACCTCTTTTGTCACAAGCCGTATGCGCTTCGTAGGCAAATTGCCGCTCATGCTCTCCTTTTACGAACATTCCACAATCCGGGTCTGTGGTGGAAACGGTCTTTTCTACGGTTTCCCGCGAGTCTCCACCACCCTGGGGATGATTTTCATCATCGTCATCTTCAATGGGCTTCTTGCCCAGCTTTTCTCTTTCCGTGTTAACCTCTCTGCGAAGCTGCCCTGAATAGACTTTTGCCGCTTTCGCGACCTGCTCCTTCTGGAACTTTTTCTTATTTGCGCTAGCTTTGATATGTGTCCCGTCAATGAAAATTGCGCTGGGATCCAGCATCCTGTTGTTCAGTGCCTTGTTGAGAATGTGCTCAAATATCTCACTGGTCAATTCATCCGGGAAACGCTTGCAGAAAGCATAGCTCACCGTTGCAAAGTGAGGGATATTATCCAGCAATCCGTACCCAAGAAACCACCGATATGCCACATTCACTTGGATTTCTCGGTAGGTCTGCCGCAAAGACGGTATCCCAAACAAATGCTGAATGAGTACCATCTTTATAAGCACAACTGGATCTGTACCGGGGCGGCCATTGTCATGGCAGTAGTACGGGTCCAGCCGTTCATACAGCCACTCATAATCCATGACCTTTTCAATCTTCCGCAGAAGATGGTCTTTCGGCACCAATGCCTCCAAATCCACAATGATTGGCTCATGCCGTGCGTCTTTTCTCCAGTCTTCCATAAAACATCCCCCATTTCTTCTATTATAGCAGAAACGGGGGCGTTTGGGTAGTTCTTTGACAGACTGGGCCGTCTGAATTCTTCGTAGAATTCAGACGGCTTTTTGCATAGATTTGCAGTTCAAAAAAAGGGGGGCACATTATGATAAAACTACTTCCGCCTGTTCGTGGTGCTCAAAGGAAATAATGTAAGTATCTCACGCACATTATTCTATATCTCTGACGCAGTTCCAAATCTCAGATCAGGCTTACCCAAGCCCCTGTACGATTGCTTTCCAAGCAAGCATCCACCAACTTTACAATTTCCGCACCGCCTTCAAAATCTACGAAACGCTTTTCCCCACCCTTGCAGAGATAGGAATAAAAGCTGCTGAATCCGTTCTTCATTGCATCGGGCCATGCAACAGGATGCCCAGCAGGCAGGGGGGCGTAGTCGTTCGCGTCTCCGGTCATCGCGCCGCTGGATGCATAAGTCAGCAATCTGCCGGTTTCACGGCTGCTAATCACAAGCTTATCCGGATTCTCCTGATCCCAGCTCATAGAATAGGCCGCTCCATCCACATTCACCTTAAATGCATTTTTGTACCCCGCCGACACCTGAGACAGTTCCACGATACCTCTGATGCCGCTTTCAAACTCCAGCAGAACAGCTGCCATGTCTTCCGTATCGATATTCACCAGCGTATAGTCCTCGCCGGACTGGGCCTGGTATGTTGCTGCCTGCTTTGCGAACTTCTTCCTCTGAGGAATAACCGTGTCCAGTTTTGCAAACACCTTTACGATCCGTTCCCCCAGAATATACTGCAGTGTATCAAAGCAGTGACTGCCAATATCTGCTACCGTTCGGCTCTTTCCGCCCAGAGCCGGGACACAGCGCCAGTTATAGTCTGTATCGTACATCATCCAATCCTGGATGTATTCAGCGCGAACTAAGTAAGTCTTTCCCCATTTGTCCTGTGCCACCCGTTCGTGCATTTCTTGAACCATAGCGTTCTGACGGTAATTGAAGTCCACGCCGCAGACTACATTGTGAGTCTTTGCGAGTGCGACCAATTCTTCCGCTTCAGCAGTGGTATTGGTCATTGGTTTTTCACTGAATACATTGACGCCGGCCTCAATGGCAAACCTGCTGATTTCAAAATGGGTGAAGTTAGGCGTGCAGATATGAACGCAGTCCAGTTTCTCATTTTCAATCATTTTCTTATAATCCGTATAGAAAGTCGGAATAGCAAGTTCCTCAGCCATCTTCCGCCCTAACGCTTCATTCATTTCGGCCAGTGAAACGACCTCAACGCAGGGGATGCGGCGCAGCGCTTCAACGTGCTGCTTGCCAATCATGCCGCTTCCAATAACACCAACTCTTTTTTTCTCCATCACGATACCTCCCTTTGTCGTTTTGATACGCAAATACGCAGATTACAGTCCATTGAGACTTCTTGCATGGCAGCACGCAACATAATGCTTTGGCAAAACCTCTTCCAAGTGCTGTGGTTTTGTGCATTCCTCTGTTGCATAGGGACACCGGGCATAAAATCTGCATCCGGGCTTTGGTTCGATGGGAGATACAAGCTCTCCTTTAACCAGAATTCGCTGCTTTGGATGGTCAATGTCCGTAGAAGGTATCGCGGACAACAGAACCTTCGTGTAAGGGTGCAGAGTTTTTAAGAATATTTCCTTGGCCGGGCTGATTTCCACCATTTGTCCAAGGTACATAACCGCAATATCCGTTGAAAGATGCCGCACCACGGACATGTCATGGGTAATGAACATATATGTGAGGTGCCGTTCTTCCTGCAGATCCTGCAGCAAATTCAGAATCTGGGCCTGGATGGAAACATCCAGCGCCGACACAGGCTCATCACAGACAATAAATCTGGGATTCATTGCCAGGGCGCGCGCAATACCCACACGCTGGCGGCGGCCGCCGTCCAATTCGTGAGGATAGGCCCGGCGCATACGGCTGTCAATGCCAACCAATTCCATAAGTTTGGTAGTCTCTCGGGCAATTTCATCCTTACTGTACTTTCCACTGCGGCGGATCGGCTCGTTGATGGTGTCATCCACTGTCATACGGGGATTTAGAGAACTGAAAGGATCCTGGAAAATAATCTGCATTTTGTGACGCAGTTCGCTAAGCTGCTTCCGGTCCACATGGGTAATGTCCTCTCCGTCAAAAAGGATCTGACCGTCCGTACTGTCCTGCAGGTGAATAATCGTTCTGCCCAGCGTGCTCTTGCCGCATCCGCTCTCGCCAACCACGCCAAGAGTCGTACCCTCTTCAATTTTGAAGGATACATCATCTACCGCGTGCAGTGCCCCTTTTGGAGTTGGGAAATATTTCTTCAAGTGTTTGACTTCAACAATTGCTCCCATGTTTCAACCTTATCCTTCCTGCTTTTTATCAAAGCGGCAGCACTTGCACAGGTGGCCTTCTCCCAAATCCACTACTGCCACATCTCCGCTGCGGCAGGCGTCTGTCACATATGGGCATCGTGTCCTGAAGTAACAGCCTTCGGGCAGATGCGTCGGATCGGGCGGAGCACCGTTGATAGGGCTCAGCCTGTGCACATCCTTGTCCAGCATTGGAATTGCGCCAAACAGCCCCAGCGAATAGGGGTGCGACGGATTCTTGAACAGCTGGCGGACAGTACCGTATTCTACAATCTGTCCCGCGTAGACGACAGCTACCTTGTCGCAGGTCTCCGCAACAATCGCAAGATCATGCGTAATCATGATCAGCGCCATATTTCGTTTCTTCTTCAAATCTGTGATCATATCCAGGACCTGCGCCTGTATGGTAACGTCCAGGGCAGTTGTAGGCTCATCGCAGATCAGCAAATCCGGGTTGCAGGCCAAGGCAATGGCAATGACCACACGCTGCTTCATACCGCCGGAAAACTGATGGGGATACTCGCGAAATCGTTCTGCGGGGATACCGACCATTTCGAAAATCTCCAGTGCCTTCTTGTCAGCATCTTCCTTGGAGATTTTCTGGTGCATTCGGATTCCTTCGGCAATTTGCCAACCAACGCGCTTTACGGGATTCAAGGCCGTCATGGGATCCTGGAAAACCATTGCCATTTTGTTGCCGCGGATCTTTTCCAGTTCTGTCTCGCTCTTTTTGTACAGGTCTTCTCCTTCCAGCTCTACGGTGCCGCTCACAATTTGCGCCGGAGGTGCAGGCAGGATATGCATAATAGTACGGGCAATCGTTGTCTTGCCGGCACCGGTTTCGCCAACCAGGCCAATGGTTTCGCCCTTTCGCAGTTCAAAACTGACATTGTTGACTGCTTTGACTGTCTCGGACCGGGTCACATAATGAACAGTCAGGTTTTTCACCTTTAAGAGCACATCTTCCATAATCGTTCCTCCTTACTGACGCATTTTAGGATCCAGCGCATCGCGAAGTCCGTCTCCGATCAGATTGAAGGAGAGGACGACCAGCATGATAAAGATGCCAGGCATGATAATAATGTAGGGATATGCCATGAACGAGGTTTTTGCGGCAGAAATCATAGCGCCCCACTCAGCCAGCGGCTCCTGAACACCCAATCCGATATAGCTCAGGCCGGCGGATTGCAGGATCTTACTGCCCGCGCTCATGGAAATGCTGACGATAATGGGGGACAGGCAGTTAGGCAGAACATGACGGAACATAATGCTGATCTTGGAACAGTCAATTGCCTCGGCAGCTTCCACAAATTCCTGACCACGGACACCCATCATGCTGGCTCTGAGTAAGCGCACCAGTCCGGGCACGCTGGTAACAGACAAAGCAACCAGCGTCGGCACAAGGCCGCCGCCCATAGCCTGTGAGACACAGATTGCCAGCAGCACATCAGGGATGTTCTGCACAACATCGCAACAGCGCATAATAACGTTATCCACCGTTCCGCCGAAGTAGCCGGCAATGGTACCCAGAATGATTCCCAGAACTGCGCCAATGATGGAACTTCCAATGCCCAGGGCCAGAGAGTTCCGGCCGCCGTAGAGGATCCGGGCAAACATATCACGTCCCATGCTGTCCGTCCCGAACCAGTGGACCGCATTGGGTGTCTGGTACTGCTCAATCGGGTTGACCTCATATGGGGAGAAATTGCACAGCAGTGGTGCTGCCACACAGGCCACGACAATTACGAGCATTACCGCAAAGCCAAGCAGCGCAGTAGGGTTACGAACGAACTGGGACATCACCGTGTAAAAAGCGCCGTCTTTCCAGGTACCTTCCTTAATGTACTCCTCATCGCCCTTGTTCTGAAGGGAAACGGCATTTTTTTCCTTATCCTTCAAATCCATCTCAGCCATTTTTCTTCCCTCTCTTTTTCTGCTGTCCCTCGTACTGTGCCTTGATCCTTGGATCAATATAGGCATAACACAAGTCCACTGCCAGCATAACTATGCTGAACAGCAGCGCAAGCACAACAACTGTGCCGCGCACGACCGGATAGTCACGCTGGTTAATGCCATTTACCAGATACAGTCCCAAGCCCGGAATTGCAAACACGTTTTCAATCACGACGGTGCCGCCCAAAGCACGTCCAAACGAACCGCCGATATCGGTGATGATCGGGATCAAAGCATTGGGCAGTGCGTGGGTGTACAGAATTCTTTTTGCCGGAACACCCTTTGCCTTTGCGGTAACACAATAATCGGAACTGATGACATCCAGCATCTGACTGCGCGTCTGTCTTGCCAACCCCGCGATACCCATGATCGCGGAAGCGGCACAGGGAAGCACGTAGCTGTACCAGTGCTTGATACCATAGGCCGGAAGCCAGTTCAGGTTTACGGAGAATATCAGCACCATCATCATTGCAAACAGAAAGCCTGGAAGGGAGTTGCCCACCATGGCAATGAAAATGCAGAAACGGTCAATGAATTTTCCTTTATGCGTAGCAGCTGCTACACCCAGGGGAATCGCAATTATCATCTGAACAATGCAGACAATTGCTGCAATTTTTGCAGTGTATGGAAGCTTCTTTAAAATTTCACTTTTGACATCGACCTTGTTCATATAGGAAGAACCGAAGTCAAACTTCAGGAAAGCATTCTTCAGGAAATCGCCCAGCTGAACCAGGAAGGGTCTGTCTATGCCAAGCTGGTGCTTCAGCTCCGCAACCTGTTCCGCCGTGCCTACGCCGCCCAGCATCTGCTGGGCAGGGTCACCAGGTGTGATATACAAAAGGGAGAAAATCAGAATTGCAACCGCAAAGATAACCGGGATAAACTGCAGGATTCTTTTACCAAGATAACGCCACATATGCTCACCTCTCTGAGTATCAGCAGCCGCTCCTCAGGGGTAATCGAGGAGCGGCCGCCTTTGGGTCTAAAAATCAGGCAATTATTTTATCTGCTGTATTCGCATGCGCCGGGGATAGGCTGGCGCTCAATTCGTGCCCATTTGGTGATACGGTCGCTGCCGTAGAACACATGGGTGCAGTAGAACAGGCTGTAAGCGTAACACTGCTCATCAACATAGTCAGCCAGTGCCTGGATGTCTTCGGGAGTACCGTCTGCGCTGGCAGCTGCGTCATACAGCTCCTGCAGATGGTCATCCTTAATGAACAGGTGGTTCACACCGCTGGAATAACTGTTAATGTCCAGAGTGGTATTTGCATTCCAGAATGCGAAGAAGTTAGAGATCTCGCTCAGATCAATATCATACAAGGTGCCGGACTCATCTGCGTGCTGGTCAGCATACAGCGCGGTATCGTAACTCAGCAGTTCGTACTTGATACCGATAGCGTCCAGGTAAGCTCCGATAACGGTGCCCGCCGCCATCCAGCCGGCAGGATTGACTAAGATCCGGATCGTCTCGCCATTATAGCTGGACTTTGCCAGGTATTCCTTAGCCAGATCAACATCGTATTCCCAGTAGCTGCCTGCTTCCTTCAGCATGGAAGCGGGAACATCGGTGTAGCTGGGGCAGGCACTATATTCATTGTAACGCGCACCGATGTAACGGTCACAGGAGGCAATGACACCATCAATGTCAATGGCATGGCAGATGGCCTTCCGCAGATTGACGTCCTGGCAGGGGCTATTGGTGCTGCAGTTGAAAGTGATATGGCGATGCGCGCCGTTGGGCATGAAACATGCGCTGTAGCCTTCCTTAGCCGTCATGGAATCAAAGTCCACAAAGGTCTGCTGATCCTCGTCAGCAATTGAGTAGGTGATGTCGATTTCGCCGGAGCGGAGCGACATGGCATTGGCAGTCTTATCAGCCAGCGCCTGGAAGGCAATACGCTTGGTATTCTGGGTGGAAATCCAGTTACGAACGGAATCGTCAGTCTGCCAATAATCCTCACGGGCTACAACAACGGCCTCTGCAGCGGAAACAAAGCTCTCGACCACATAAGCGCCGGTGCCGCAGGGCTTATCCGTAGCCATTCCGTCGCTGGATGCCTCGTAAGCAGCCTTGGAAATGATGTTGATATTGGACAGCACCTGCTTGTAAACGTCCTTACGCATATTGGTGAACACCAGTCGGATGTTGTAATCATCGATCTTCTCAACCGCAGTCAAAGTAGACATGATGTTGTTGAAGAAGCCGCTTTCCCGCGCCTTTTCAAAGGAATAAAGGACATCATCAGCCGTGATATGGTTGCCGTTGCTATCGGTAACGTAGTCGAAAATTTCAACCTCATAGACGCCCTCACTGGGGTTGGTCAGCTTTTTTCCGATAAAAGGAACCATCTCATTGGTCTCATAGTCCATGGACATCAAAGGCTCGTAGACGCTGTAGGTCAGCATTTTGCTGGTAAAGCCGTTGGTAAAGGGCGCCAGGGTAGTAACGCTGGTAGAAACATTTACCAGCTCCGTCTGATAGGTCTTGCCGGAAGCACTTGCATCTTCCTTTGTGCCATCATTGGAACCGGAGCCGCCGCAGCCGGTCAAAAGCAGCCCCATCAGAAGTGCACAGGCCAACAGGACGCATGTCAATCTCTTTGAATACTTCTTCATTTCGATTCTCCTTTTTTGTTTTCTATCTAAACCGATACATTCGGTCCAGAACAAGATGAAGGTGTTTAACTTCCGTTCTTCAGTGCGCTGTCAAAGGCTACATCCGAACGTTCAAAGTTCATTTTCCGAATAAATGCAAGGGATTCCGTAGCCCCCGCGATCCGCTCCATGCCGCTGTCTTCCCATTCCACGGATAGCGGCCCGCAATATCCGATCTGGTTCAGTTCCCGGATAATGCTGTCGAAATCCACGTCTCCATGACCCACAGAAACAAAGTTCCAGCCCCGGCGGGTATCCCCAAAGGTCAGGTGGCTGCCCAGAATTCCGTTGCGCCCATCCATATTCATCTTCACGTCCTTGATGTGAACGTGATAGATGCGGTCTGCAAAATCCCGGATGAAGATCGCCGGATTGACCCCCTGCCAGAGCAGATGGCTGGGATCAAAATTGAAGCCCAAGGTAGGGCGGTAATGGAATTTCTCCAGAAGCTTCTTTGCGCTGTAGTAGTCGAAGGCAATCTCCGTAGGATGAACCTCCAGCGCAAACTTTACACCGCACGCATCAAACACATCAAAGATCGGAGACCATAGCGCAACAATTTCGTCAAATCCTCCCATCACCTGCTCATCGCTGGTCTGCGGGAAGCTATACCAATACTTCCAGATGGGACTGCCCAGAAAACCCGTCACCACAGACACGCCCAGGTTCTTGGCCGCCCGTGCCACGTCTTTCATTTCCTCGATTGCCCAGGCACGGATCTCTTCCGGTTTTCCCGCCAGGGCAGCCGGGGCGAAATTGTCCAGACGACTGTCCCACACATCGCCGACGCACTGGCCAATCAAATGCGCGCTGATTGCCCAAAGGCCCAGATTGTTTTCTTGCAGCATTTCCCGGATCTTCTGTGCATATTCCGTATCCGTTGCCGCTCTGTGGACATCCAGCCCTGACTGTGTAGCCAGTTCAACGCCGTCATAGCCCATTTTTGCAAACGTTCGGAAGCCTTCTTCCAATCCGAGATCCGACCACTGGCCGGAGATGATTGTAATCGGTCTTGCCAAAGTTTTCACATCCTTTGCTGTTCATGAAAATTTTCATGAATCAATTTCTGATTTCGTTCATAGGTGGTTCACGCTTTACGCCTTGATTATAAGCACACATTCTGTATATGTCAACACATTTGTTGCAATTCCAAGTATATTTTCACAAAGCAACGAAAATTATTATTCAAATTTTAGCACAATTCACATCTTTTTATTTTCTTTCTGAAAATAAAATTTCAGAAAATTTTCTATTATGTATTGAAAATCTTTTTCAAGTATTGTATAATCAGGCTATCCCAAATAATGATGCAGGAGGTCTACTATGAAAACACTCAAACTTGCGCTGGCAGGCGCATGGCACGTCCATACACGGATTTTTATGCCGATGGTCAAGAAAGCCCTCGGCGAAGCCGTAGACTGGGTAAGTGTCTATGACAGGGATGCCGCCCGCGGAAAAGAGGCAGCCAAGCTGCTTTCCTGTCCCTTTGTATCCAGCTATCAGGAAATACTGGACAACCCCGAAATTGACCTGATCGTAATCGAAGCAGAGACCTGCGACCACAAGGAAATGATTCTGCAAGCAGCGAAGGCCAGAAAGAATGTTTTCTGTGAAAAAATCCTCGCGATCACCACCGACGACGCTTTGGAGATCAAGCGTGCCATAGAAGAAAGCGGTATTAAATTCGGCGTATCTCACGAAGCGCTGACCGTAGCCCCTTATATGTACACCAAGAAACTTCTGGATGAGGGCGTTTTTGGGGATTTCGTTTCCATGCACTTCCGCCGTGCCCACGGCATGGCCAAGAAAACGCTGAATGACGAGTGGTTTTCCAAGAAGATCGCCGGCGGCGGCGATCTGATTGATTTAGGTATCCACGGTGCCTCCATGTTGGCCTTCCTGGGAGGGAAACCCAAGCGGGTCAGTGCCTTTACTCACAACTTCACAGGGCATGAAACTGAGGACAGCGCCACTATTCTGGTCGAGTTCGAAAACGGGGGCATTGGAACCGCCCATACCGACATGGTCACCAGCATCATGGAAAACAACTTCGAGCTGGTCGGCACAGATGGCATGATAACAGTGACCGGCACAGGCCGCAGCAATGTCACATCTCTTCAGAGCACTCACATTCCTTCCACCGGCAGCGAGATGTGCGTGATCCCCGCCGAGCAATACAGCAATGACTGCCTGACCCCTATCGTCCATTTTATCCGGGAAGTAATGCTATCTGACTCCGGTAGGCGCAGCGTTCCCGGGCTGGACATCGATACCGCCGTTACCGTTGGTTGAAGCTGCCTATGAATCTGCCGCCACCGGCACAAGCGTAGCCTTCTGATTTCCTGCAAAAACAATCTGCCCGGATCCAGCCGGGCAGATTGTTTTTATACATTCACTTTAATGTCGTCAGCCACATGGATCCATTTTCTGCTTCGCAGTCTTGCTATGCACCACACCGACTTAATGATATAGTCGACTCGGAGACAGAACAGCACAGCCCAAGCCGGCCACTGCAGCACCAAGCCGGTCAATGCCCCCGCAGGGACAGAAAGCAGCCACAGGAACAATGCGTCCGCGATCATCAAAAACTTTGTATCCCCACCGCCCCGCAGCACGCCTTTGGTCATGATTGCCTGAACGGCATTGAAAAACGTGATCACAATATAGGCGCGCATAAGCTGACGGGTCACTGTCACCGTTTCCGGTGTCAGTGTATACATCCGGATGGTCATAGGCCCCACAGCATACATCATCAGTGCTGCAAGAGCGCCAAACACAATGCTCAGCAAATAGAATGTCTCGCCCTGAACGCATGCTTTCTCAATCTCGCCTCTGCCCAGGGTACTGCCTGTGATAATGCTGGAAGCATTGGAAACACCGGAAATTACCACGCTGAACATCCGCTCCACAACCATACACACAGAGTTGGCCGCCACAACCGCAGCACCCATATGCCCCAGGACCACGCTGACAAGGTTGCTTCCCAGCCCCAGCAGGCCGTCGCTAACCAATACCGGAGCACCCAGGTGAAAATAGTTGCGGTAAAAGTCCGACGATGGATTTTTCAGGATGTTCTTCACACGCAGTCCGAGTCTGCGGTCAATAAAGAATATGTAAATAAAGGTCAGCAAAAACTCAGCCGTTCTGGAGATCAGTGTGCCAAGAGCCGCACCGGCAATTCCCATCTTCGGTGCTCCGAATTTTCCAAAAATGAACACATAGTTCGAACCCAGGTTGACAAAGAACGCAACGATTGACACCACAAGGCCCAACCGCGCTTGTCCCACCGAGCGCATAAGCTGTGCCAGCACGAACCCCAGTCCATGCAGCAGGAAGACGAATGTCGTTATCTTCAGATAACGGGTTCCCGCCTCAATCACCGCCGTCTCCGGGGAATACAGCCGCATGATCTCCGCCGGAAAGAGCCAGGTAATTCCCGCAAACAGGACTGCAAGTCCCGCAGAAAGCCGCAGCGCCATGGCAAACGTTTCATACACTCTCTCCCGATCGCCTGCGCCCCAATACTGGGCACACAGCACGCTGCAGCCGCCAATGATCCCAAGATTAAAAATCACAAAGAAATTGTAATACTGATTTGCCAGGCTGGACGCAGACAGAGCCACCTCTCCGAAAGATCCCAGCATCATTGTATCAAGCATATTCACGCCCATATTGATCGCTTGCTGCAGCGCAACAGGGAACATAATAGAAAGAACAGACTTATAGAAGGTCTTGTCCCTTACAATCGTCATTTTTCGCATAAAAACTCCTATTAAAAAGGCTGCCCTGCCCTTCGAAAAGAGCAGAGCAGCTTGCAATCTGCACTTACAGTTTTACCAGTTCCCCCGTTTGTGCGCTTCTGTAGATGCCGTCAATGATCCGGCTGACAGTGTACGCTTCAAAAGGTTTTACGAAAGGCTCCGTGTCGTTGAGGATCGCATCGATCCACAGCCTGCTCTCGCTCACCTTTTTGACCCCCTTGTTGAACATTGGAAGGTCACAGGCAGACCTGCCCTGCAAGTCGGGTTTCGTAACCGTGAGGACACCATTGTGCTCGCCATTCAGACGAACGCCGTCCAGCAGGTCCGCACCGGCCTCTGTGCCGCACAGGACAACCTTGTTCTCATATACCTCCAAGGTATTCAGCGCCCAGCTGCAGTCTACAGAGATCGTTGCGCCGTTCTTCATGCGAATCAGCGCGAAGGCAGAATCCTCCACCTCGAACTTATCCGCGTCCCACAGTCCTGTCGCGTTGGCAGGCGTGGGCTTCTTGCCCAAATACTGATAGGTGTTGCCCATAACGCTGTCTACATCATAATGATTCATCAGGTACAGCGCCATGTCGATGGCATGGGTGCCCATGTCGATCAGGCAGCCGCCCCCTTGTGCAGCCTTATTCAGGAAGCTTCCCCACGCAGGAATATGTCTGCGGCGGACGGCCAACGCACGGGCGTGGTAGATGTGGCCAAGTTCCCCTGCATCACAGACACGCTTGAGATATTGCACTTCAGGAATCAAGCGGCACTGGTAACCAATGGTCAGCTTCTTGCCGGACCTCTCCACAGCATCCATCATCTTTGTCGCTTCTTCGATGGACATGGCCATCGGCTTCTCACACAGGACATGCTTGCCGGCATCCAGCGCCCGGACAGCATACTCCGAATGGGTGACATTGCTCGTCAGGATGTAAACGGTATCTACATTGGGATCCCGGATCACTTCTTCAAAGTCCGTACAGACCTTGCAGCCCACAGCGCCAAAATTCTCAGCAACCTCCTGTGCCCGCCCGGCGTTAAAGTCAAAAACTGACACGATTTCCGCTTCAGGGATTTCCTTTAGTGCGGGCAAATGCTTCATATGTGCCACGAAACCGCAGCCAACAATGCCTACACCAACTTTTGATTCTGTTTTAGCCATAATATAACCTCCAGATTTTACTTCACTTCATAATTGTAACGCATGTGGAATGCCCCACAGGGCAGCTAGCAATCGCTCCTCCGACTTCACCGGTCACCAGGTCTCGTGGCAGGACTGCAACCATGTTCGCATTTGCCGCCACAATAAATTTATCATCTTCTGTGATCGCCATTGCCCTTGGCGATTTTCCACCGCTGGGGAACCAGTTCGGTGCCGAAAGTCTATCGCCATCAAAAGAGAAGCAGCACAGCTGGTCTGTCCCGCGAACGCACACGTATACATATCTTCCGTCATGAGAAAGCTGGATATCCGCCAATTTCGTAAAGCCGACAGGAGGCGCTTGAAGAACAGAGATCTCTTGAAGCATGTCCCCCACCCCAGCTTCCTCGGACCACTCATAAACCAGTACAGTATTGCTGCACTCACAGGAAATAAGGAGTCTGCTCCCATCCCTGGAAAAACACATATGGCGCGGCCCTCTGCCGGCAGGGGTTCTGACGCTCATATTCTCCATGCGGTGCAGCTTATCCTCCGCATCCATTTTGTAAACTGTCACAGTATCGCAGCCAAGGTTTGCAACCAGCAGATAGCCGCCCGGCGAAATCAGGCTGAAGTGCACATGGCTTCCGTCCTGCTGCTTGTCCGGCCCGGATCCTTCGTAAATCAAGGTATTACATATCCGATCCATCTCACCATTTTCTCCCAGTGTGCAAACAGAGAGACTTCCACCACGATAATTTGCGCTGGAAATATGACGATTGTCCGGCCAAAGGGTAAGCTGTGTCCCGTAGCCCGTATGATTACCCAAGGGAAGTTTGTTGATTAGTGTCACCTGCGTCTTATCTTCGGAAATTCGGAATGCGGATATCTCGCTCTCATCCAGCTCCCCGACCGAATACAGCAGGCTGCCCCTTTGCTGCAAAAATGTAGGGTTTTCCGCCTGATGATTCGTACTCCGAAGAGTCAGTGCGCCGGTCTCAGGATTCATTCCGAATACATAAATTCCTTCTCCGCCCTCTTTTCCGAAAAACGGGCGGGTATATCCGCCAACAAACAACGTATACTCCTTCATTTACGCCCTTCTTTCTGAAATTTTCATTTCTTACGGGAATATAATAGCATTTTTCTCAACATTTATCAAGCACGTAACAAAACTTCGTTATTTTTTGCCCATTTTCCTTAAATATTTTGTATCTTTCATCCAGTAATTATTAATATTTTCTGAAATATAATTGTTTTTTCAGAAAATATATTTTACAGTTCCTTATGCTTCCAAATGTATCCCCGGGCATTGCGTCAAATTGATTTCTGAAAATTTCAAAGTTTTTCAATATTTTCATTGATTTTTGCGAATTCGTCATGTATAATTAAATTCATCTTTTGCTAAAGGGGAATTATCATGCCTAAAGACACGAAATCACGGCTTCTGCAAATTTCCAAGGCAGCAGGCGTCTCTCCCGCAACCGTATCCCGCGTCATGAATCATCCGGAGCTTGTAAAAAAGGAGACCGCGCAGCTCGTCACGAACGCCATGCAGGCGCTGGGAATCGAGGGCAAAAAAAAGGAGACTGCGCCCCTGCCGAAAAAGAAAACCATCCTGATGAACGCACCATACCTGGACCAGTTTTACCTGGAGATTTCCAACGGTGTAAAGAATGCCATTGAGGCCAGCGGATACTTCATGGTCACATCCTACTATGACATTGGCGAAAACAACATCAAGTCGTTTCTGGAGCTCATTCGGGAGGTCAACGCCTGTGGCGTGATCATCACCAACAGCCTCAGCAAAGAGCTTCTGGATGCTATTGAAAAGGAAGTCCCCGCTGTCCAGTGCTGCGAATTTAATCCCGATGTCAGCATTCCCTATGTAACAGTGGACGATTTTTCCGGAGCCCAGAGGGCAACGGAGTACATGATCAACTGCGGCAGGACAAAGATTGGCTTTGTCAGCGGTCCTAGAAAATACAAGTACGCCACCGAGCGCCGCCATGGTTATCACTATGCCATGAGTCAGGCACGGCTTCCCATCGAACGCTTCTGGGAGATCGAGCTGCCTTCCAACAGCTATGAGATGGCATACTCCGCGGTAAAGCAGTTGCTGCAATTTGACGACGGCCATCCAGACGCCTTTTTATGCACCTCAGATATCCTGGCCATGGCAACCATTCGTGCTGCTGTTCAAAAAGGCTTGTCCGTCCCAAATGACGTCATGGTGATCGGTTTTGATGACATACAATTCGCCTCTATGATGATTCCTTCTCTCACAACTGTGCGCCAGCCTGTAAATCAAATTGGGTATACCGCCTGCAATATGCTGATTCAGCGTTTGGTCAATCCCACAATGCCGCTAAACGCAATGATTCTGGATACCGAACTGATAATTCGGGAATCCACATCTTCACAAAATCTTATACGCTGACAGACGTACTGCCAAAGCCCACGGGAATATGATGCCTTGGCTTCATATTCCCGTGGGCTTTCCTGAATCTTTGCTTCTTCATCTCTGGATGCCGCTTCCGCCAAATGAACGAGCGAACCTGGCAGAACCGTTGGAAACCGATCTGCTACCGTTTAAACGGCATCGGCAGCAATCTGCTTCGGAAGATGTAAAAGAACTGTCTTTGAATCTGAATCCGAAGACCAATCGCAATCTCATTTTCGAGGCGCAAGCAATACACACGAATGGATGAAGCCTGATAACCCATCTTTGAACATCGCATCGCAGAACATGAAATAGGCTATTGGGGCCCTCATACTGAACTTCAATTAAAATCTTTAAAAAAGATTTTATTTGAAGTTCAGTACGAGAATATTGTGCTTTTCCATATCCCTCCATACACACCAGAGATGAATCCGATAGAGCAGATCTGGAAGGAGATACGAAAGCGCGGCTTTCGAAACGAGGTTTTTGCAGCCTTGGAGAAAGTCGTTGATCGTCTCTGCGATACCATTTGCTCGCTTATCCCTAATACCATTTTCAGCATTACCGGACGCGATTGGATTATTAAAGCGCTTAATTAGGTTTTAGTATGAATTATAACACTGGCGGAGGGAATTTACAACATATAATGTATATAGAAGACGCCCCCCGTTTTGGCAGGATTTCCGGTAAAAGTGCCGCCTTAACCGCCTTGATTTATTTCTTAAGATTCTGTAACTTCTCCAAAAATCGGCAGCATTTTTCATTGACTTTATGCGCAGGTTCTACTATAATTCTACCAGAAAGGTAATGGAGGCGTTACTGTAACAAGTGGTCTGTGCCTCTGGCGCGGACCTGAAATGAAAGGAGAGTATTTCATTATGAACAACGCTAGTTTACGCAGAATTTTCAGTCTGCTGTTGGCCGTGATGATGGTCTGCGCCCTTCTGCCGACGGCTGCGTTCGCGGAGGATATTGCGGAACCGCAGGACGGGAATGGCGGCGTAGCTGCTTATGCCAATAGCAGTGTGCCGCTTACGCTGAATGTTTCCAGCTACAGCGCACCGTTTTATAACCCCACAAAAGGAACGCATGACGTAAGCTCATTTAAGTTTTCCAAATACATAAACAGGAGCGATGTCGGCAGCGACAATCCAAAAGACTGCTCCGCGACTGCGCATTTTGTAGGGAGTAATGAAACCGGCTGGCAGCTGTATGTCAAATTGAAAATTGACAATTACGAAGCAGACCTCCCGCAGAATGCATGGATCTACAACAAGGATATGTCGGCAGCGACAGGCACTGTCACGTTTGGTCTTTCTTTTAACACAGCTGGCGGCACCTCCACATATGTCCATATAAGTGGCGGCAAAGACCTGCCCACGCCTCCCCAGCCTGACAAGCCCACCAAGCCCACGGCTGAAGACGTCAAGGCTCTGCTGGGCAATGAGGTAGTGAAAATTTTCTGCGGCACCGCCGGTTCTGGTGTCCACCCCGCTGCTGCATACCCCCTCAAGGATGGTTCCTTCACCGTGGGCGACGTTAATAGCAGCGGTGACATTCCCACGTGTGATATTACCGTGAACGCGCAGCCGTATGTGGAGGACTACAATACGAAATATACTGGGCATACGCTCTCCACCGCCGATCACACTCCGAAGGTCATCACTCTGGAATACGACAGCAGCACGAAGACCTGGTCTTCTAAGACTCCCCTCCCCATTATTTTCAACGTTGTGTGCGACACCGCTCCCTCCGTGCCTGAGCAGGCCACGAAGGACGATGTCCTCGGCGCAAATATCAAGGTAACGATCGTATGTGACAATACAGACGTTAATCACGGGAGTAAGGATTTCGACCTGATCGAGGATGCTATCAAAGAAATCAGCGCACCTCGTCAATCCAGCGTTGGTACATATATCTGCGATGTTACCATCAGCTCGGAAAGTTATGTGCCGCAGTTCGACCAGGATAAGAAGGCAACGCATACCCCTCCTGCGGCTACCAAGAAAATCACGCTGAGTTATGTCGATGGCAAGTGGATCGCGCCGTCCATTGATACTGCTTATCCTCATGTCAATTTCACGGTTCGCTGCGGCACAAAACCCGTTGCTCCCAACCACGACGAGCTTAGCAAGCTGATCGGCAGCATCACCATCAACTGCACCAACGACGCGGCCACTCATGACCCCAAGAGCAAGGGCTACGCCCTGATCGCCGATTCCTACACCACCAGCGGTGTCGAAGGCGACGCCGAGGATGGCTACACCTACACCGTTACCATCAAGTCCGAGAAGTACGTAAATCAGTTCGATACCGATACCGGCTCGGCTCACACCCCCAAGGACGGCGAAGCCACCGTTGTGCTGGAATACAAGGATAAGACATGGGCTGTGAAGCGCGCCACCCCCGTTTCCTTCAATGTTGCGTGCGTGACCGAGATCGTTCCGCCCGAAAAGCCCGTCCCCGCTGATCTGGGCAGCTTCATAAAAGTGATCTGCACAACGAAGAAAGATGTTCACGGCACCGCGATCTACCCTTTGCACGAAGGCAAGTATGCGATCGGTGAAGTTGAGAGCAATGCCAAGGACGGCTACACCTGCACCATCACCATCGAGGCAGCCGGATATGTTGCTACATACAGCAAAGCCAAGGGTGAGGAGCACACCCTCGTCCACGAAAACGATGCGAGCAAGACCGTTACTCTGACGTGGGACAGTGAGGCCAAGGACTGGAGCAGACCGGACGATGTCACCTTCGAGGTCAAGTGCGAGACCGAGATCGTCCCGCCCACAGCCCCCACCTTTGAACAGCTCCCGAAGATCTCCGTGATCGTGGACTGCGGCACCACTGGCGAACATAAGGACGCGACCTTGCCTCTGATGAAGGACTCCTATGAGGTCAGCAAGGTCGAGCTCAAGAACGATGTATACACCTGCATCCTCACCGTCAAGGCAGGGAAGTATGTCGATGAGTATAGCGGCACCATGTATCGCGTAGGCAAGCATGAGCTGGATGACGATGCCACCAAGGACATCGTGCTGACTTGGGACGGCCAGAAGTGGACTGCCGAAAAGAACAGTGTCACCTTCAAGGTCAAGTGTTCGCTTTACACCGTTATCTACACCGACGGCGTGAAGAACAAGGTGATCTTCAAGGATGAAGTTCACAAGGATCTGGCCTACGGCTCCGACACGCCCAAGTTCACCGGCGGCACTCCCAAGCGCACCGGCTACACCTTCACTGGCTGGTCTCCCAAGGTCACCGACACCGTGACCGGAGATGTCACCTACAAGGCCCAGTGGAAGTCCAACTCCGGCAAGGACAACGTTCCCAAGACCGGCAGCGGTGAGATTGCCATGATTCTGGGCAGCGTTCTGATGTTCTCCTTCTGCGGCGCGGCTGCTGTCTGCGTCTACGACCGCAAGAGAAGACAGGGTTAAGAAAACAACGTAAACTGTTGAACGAGGGCGGTGGCGGAGATTCCGTCGCCGCCCTTTTCCGGCGGATGCCCTGGAGCATCCCATATTGAGAGGAAAGAAACATGGCAAACAGGCAAGGCAAATTCCAGACACCCCGCACCCCCGTCCCGCCCCGCCGCAATGACGCCGGGCAGCGCAGACGGAGAAGAGGCCCCAATCCCCTTTTCATCATCCTCGTGGCAGTGTTCTGCATCGCGCTGATCGCGGTGACTGCCATCCTGATCCATATGGGCAAAGCCCGCAGTGATTTCCGCAAACTCTCCGAAATGGTGGAGGAAAACGCCACGGCCACCGCTGCCCCCGTGGAGACCACGCCGCCGGAGACCCAATCCACCGGGCCGACCACGGAAACCACCGTCCCCACGGAGCCTGAGCCGACGGAGCCGGTGATGCTGGCGAAGTATGCCCCCCTGTATGAGCAGAACCACGATCTGTTTGGCTGGCTGCGCATCGACGGCACCGTCATCGACTACCCGGTGATGCACACCCCCACCGATCCGGAAAAATATCTGCACACGAATTTTAAGCGGGAGTACAGCTTCGGCGGCATTCCCTTCATCGACGCCAACTGCTCCGCCGACAGCGACAATCTGCTGATCTACGGCCACAATATGCTGGACGGCAGCATGTTCCGCTCCCTGCCCAAGTATGAGAGCAAATCCTACTGGCAGGCGCACCCCCCCATCCACTTCGACACTCTCTACGAGGAGGGCGAGTACGAGGTGCTTGCGGCCTTCTATGACCGGGTCTATTACACCTACGAGAACTGCTTCAAGTTCTATCAGTTCATCGACGCGGCGGACGAAGCGGACTTCAACAACGCCATCTCGAATTTCCGCTCCAAGGCGCTCTACGACACCGGCGTCACCGCGGCCTACGGCGACAAGCTCATCACGCTGGTGACCTGCGCCTACCACGTGGAGGACGGCCGCTTCGTTGTCGTCGCCCGAAAAAAGTGACCGTCATTCCATTCCCGCATATAACAGGGCTGTCTCATGGAGACGGCCCTGTTTTTTGCCTAATTGCAGAAAATCGACGTCTTTTCCCATTGACTTTTGGTGTGATATTGCGTATAATTCAGGCATAAAGGTAATGATGGCGTTACCGTGCAGACGGTCTGTGCCTCCGGCATGGATCGCCAAATGAAAGGAGAGTATTTCAAGATGAAAAACCATGGTTTGCGCAGAATTTTCAGTCTGTTTCTGGCACTGTTCATGGTCTTCACACTTCTGCCCACGACTGCGTTGGCAGAGGATACGACGGGGGCTGACGAAAACCAGCCCAAGACCGTCGCAGTGGACGAGGGCGAGAAGAAGACCGACCCCCCCGCGCAGGAGCAGCCTAAGAACGAGAATCCCCCTGCACCGGAAGAGCCGAAAACATTCACCGTTACATACACTGACGGTGCAAACGGCGCAGTATTTCCCAATCAGGTTCACAGCAACCTGTTGTCCGGTACCGCGACCCCCGCTTTCAGCGGCTCCCTTGCCCGGGAAGGCTATACCTTCGTCGGCTGGAATCCCGCCGTTACGGGAACCGTGACTGCGGATGTCACCTATGTTGCCCAATGGGAGGCGGGCAAGACCAATGCAAGAAGAGTGACCTTGCCGACGATTCCCGGACCCGATGTAGATCCCGCCGCTTTGGACACCGGGCATAAGATCGATGTCCGATTCACCGTCCTGTATGTGGGTGATGAATTCAACATTGGCTACAATTACGGTTCTTCCGAAAAGACCAAGTTTGTTTGCCAGTACAAGACGAATCACTCCGATACCGCGTATAACAACCACACGATTGCGATTTCTGATATCAAGGCCGCCGCAAGTCGCGCTTCCGTCAACAGCGGCTACCAGATCGTCGGTTGGTCGAAAGAATCCAATGCCAATCCCACAACGTGGTCGCTTAACAAGAGCGGTACGACCGCCTGCAACAAGGGTTCTACGATTTATCTCGTAGCGAAGAATCCCAATCCCACCACGAAATATACATACACGCTGAACTATGATGCCAATGGCGGCACCGGCGCGCCCAGTGCTGATTCGTGGTCTACAACAGATGCAGCTATCAGATACCACTCCTTTACAGTGAAGAATACCATTCCCACCCGGGAAGGCTATGTCTTTAAGGGCTGGAAGGCCAAGGATGGATCTGATACGATCTACACCGGTGGCACGCTGTGTTCCGTATCCCAGCAAGGCAATGATGTTGTCAAGAATGGCAACACCTGGACCAGAACGCTGTACGCCGTGTGGGAAGAAGCAACTCCCCCCAAGCCTGATAAGCCCACGGCTCCCGGTGAGGGCGACCTCAGCGGTCTGATCGGTAATATCACCGTCAACTGCACCAACAACGCGGCCACGCATACCCTAAAGAGTAAGGGCTACGCTCTGATCGCCAGCTCCTACACCCCCAGTGAGGTTGCAGGTGACGCCGAGAACGGCTACACCTACACTGTCACCATCAACTCTCAGAAGTATGTGGAGCAGTTCGACACCGATACCGGCGCTGCCCATGATCCCAAGGGCGTCAACGCGACCGTTACCCTGAAATACACGGATAATGGCTGGACTGTTGAGAGCGGCGCCCCCGTTGTTTTCAACGTCGTGTGCGTGACGGAGATCGTTCCGCCCGCAAAGCCCGGTGCTGAAGATCTGGCCAAGCTGGAAGCGCCCGTGGAAGTGGTCTGCACCACGAAGCCCGAGACGCACACCGCCGCACCCTTCTCGCTGATCGAGGGAACATACGACATCGGCGATGTCTCCGGCAACGAGACCGACGGCTACACCTGCGACATTACCGTCACTGCTGGCAATTATGTGGCGCTGTACAACACCGACTTCGGCAAGCACACCCTGACCGGTGACAACTCCAAGACCCTTACGCTGAAATACGTAGAGGGTCGGTGGGTTGTCAATGACCCCGTTACCTTCCCTGTCGAGTGCGAAGAAGAGCTGTTCCCCGTCCACCTTGTGATTTATCGCAACGGCGACACCTCGAAGGCTTATAAGGACGTCGCGCTCGAAAGCCAGCCGAAGGGGCATGTCATTGACCTGTCCACGATCGACATTGCCGACTATTACACCGGGAACTACGAGTTCTACGGCTGGTACGACGACGGCCTGTTTAATATCTACAAGAGCGACCCCGCAAATCCCCCTGCCGGTCTGAAGGAGAAAACCGTCAACGGCTGGACGAATTTGAAGTGCATGGTCTATGACAAGTACCAGGTCGTTTACTTCCAGAGTGAGGAAGCCTGGAGAGACTTCCAGAATGACCACAGCAAGACCGAAGGTCGGCTGTACAGCACCACTGCGCTCTTTGGTTCGACCCTTCCCACCGCGGACGCTCCCACCCCGACCCGCACCGGCTACACCTTCAAGTTCTGGAGCCGTGAGGGTCAGAACGGCGACGTGACCGGCCAGACCGTGAACGGCTGGACGAATCTGTACGCCGTTTGGGAAAAGAACACCTACACCGTGACCTACACCGACGGTGTGAACGGCGAGGCATTCGCGGATCAGGCTTATACGGCAAAGTACGAGGATGCCACCCCCGCTTTCGAGGGCACTCCCGCCCGCGCGGGCTACAAGTTCCTCGGCTGGGAACCCACGGTTGCTGAAACCGTGACCGAAAATGCGACCTACGTCGCTCAGTGGGAAAAGCTCTACACCGTCACCTACACCGATGGCGTTGGCGGAAAAGCCTTTAAGGACGATGTCCATTCCGATCTGGAGAAGGACACCCCGACTCCCGCTTTCTCCGGCGGCACTCCCACCCGTAAGGGATTTGTGTTCGACGGCTGGACCCCCGAGGTCGCCGAGACCGTGACCGATAATGCCACTTATACCGCTCAGTGGAAGCCCGTACAGCCCGACAAGAAGGCAATCGAAGGTGCGATCGGCAGAGGCGTGGCGGTTGTCTGCGATAACCAGAACGTCAAACACGGTGCGAAGGCATACAAGGTAACGCTTGGCGAGTACACCGTCAGCAATGTCATGGGCACCGCCGCCGATGGCTACACCTGCACCGTTACCGTCAGGGCAGCCAAGTTCATCGAGAAGTACAGCTCTGATATGAGCGACGCGGTTCATACGCTGATTGCCGGTGAACCCGCCGAAAAGACCATTGAACTGAAGTGGAATGGTGAAAAGTGGGTCGCTGAGACCGAACTGCCTGTCACCTTCCATACCCTGTGCCCCCCCGAGCAGCCCAGCAAGAAGGACATTGAGGGTGCGATCGGCAGAGGCGTAAAGATCGTCTGCGATAACCAGAACGTCAAACACAGGGGCAAGGATTACAAGCCGACGCAGGGTGAGTACACCGTCAGCGACGTCACCGGTACCGCCTCCGAGGGCTATACCTGCACCATCACTGTCAAGGCAGCCAAGATCATCGAGAAGTACAGCTCCGATATGGGCAAGACCCATGCGCTGATCGTCGGCGAGCAGGCTGAGAAGGCCGTCGAGCTGAAGTGGAATGGCGAAAAGTGGGTCGCGAAGACCGAACTGCCCATCACCTTCCACGTCGAGTGCCCCCCCGAAAAGCCCACCTACGATGAACTGAAGGGGCTGGGCATCAACGCGAAGGTGGACTGCACGACCACCACCGCGCACAACGACAAGTCCTACACGCTCATCGAAGACACTTACAACGTCTCCGACCCCGAGCGCAAGGGAACTGCGTACACCTGCATCCTCACCGTAAACGCAAAGGATTACGTTGCCAAGTACAACGCAGAAGAGAATGTTGGCCCCCACACCCTTGATGACCGTGACAGCAAGACCATCGAGCTGACCTGGAACGGTGAGAAGTGGACGGCTGCGGAGACCAGCGTCACCTTCAACGTCAAGTGCGAGCTTCTCACCGTTACTTACACCGACGGTGTGAAGGGCGAGGAAGTCTTCGAGGATGTCGTCTACAAAGACATCCCCTACGGCACCAGCACCCCCGCCTTCGGCACGAAGGATCCCACTCGTAAGGGCTACAAGTTCGTCGGTTGGGAACCCGAAGTCGCCGAGACCGTGACCAAGGATGTCACCTACACCGCCAAGTGGGAGAAACTCTACACCGTTACCTACACCGACGGCGCGAAGGGTAAGGCGTTCAAGGATCAGGTTTACAGCGATCTTGAGGCCGGAACCGATACCCCCAAGTTCGATGGCAAGCCCACCCGTAAGGGCTACACCTTCACCGGTTGGTCCCCCAAGGTCACTGACACCGTGACCAAGGACGTGACCTACGTCGCTCAGTGGAAGTCCGTGAAGAACGGCAAGGACAACATCCCCAAGACCGGCGACAGCGAGATCGTCATGGTTCTTGGCAGCGTACTGCTGTTCTCCTTCTGCGGCGCGGCTGCTGTAAGCGTCTACGACCGCAAGAGAAAACATTTCTAAAATACGCAAGGGAGGCGACGGATTTCCGTCGCCTCCCATTTTTTGCCCCCATAACGCGGCTGCCCCCACTCCGGCATTGACTTTTTCTGCCTGATGAACTATATTATACGTGCATTTATATGAAGAAAAGGTGATAACGATGTACATAGATGATTATAAGCGCTGGCTGAGCGCTGATCTGGAAGACCCCGCCCTCACCGACGAACTGAGGAAAATCGAGGGACAGGACAATGAGATCAAGGAGCGCTTTGCTGTAGCGCTGAAATTCGGCACCGCCGGTCTGCGGGGCATTCTGGGCGCGGGCAGCAACCGGATGAATATTTACGTTGTCCGGCAGGCCACCCAGGGACTGGCGAACTGGGTCAAGACCCAGGGCGGCAGCCAGCTGGTCGCCATTTCCTATGACAGCCGCATCAATTCCGACGTATTTGCCAGAAACGCCGCCTGCGTTCTGGCTGCCAACGGCATTCGGGTGCGGATTTACGACGCGCTGATGCCCGTCCCCGCCCTGTCCTTTGCCACCCGGTACTACAAGGCGAACGCCGGTATCATGATCACCGCCTCCCACAACCCCGCCAAATACAACGGCTACAAAGCCTACGGCCCCGACGGCTGCCAGATGACGGACGATGCCGCCGCCGTGGTATACGCGGAAATTCAGAAAACCGATATCCTCACCGGCGCGAAGATGATGGCCTTTGAAGACGGCATTGCCCAGGGTCTGATCGAATACGTGGGCGAGGACTGCAAGGAGGCGCTGTACAGCGCCATTGAAGCCTGCGCCGTCCGCCCCGGCATCTGCAAAACCGCCGGACTGAAGCTGGTGTACTCCCCCCTGAACGGCTCCGGTCTGGTGCCGGTCACCCGGGTGCTTCATGACATCGGCATTGACGACATCACCATTGTCCCCGAGCAGCAGTACCCCGACGGCAACTTCCCCACCTGCCCCTATCCCAACCCGGAGATTTTCGAGGCTCTGCGGCTTGGTCTGGAGCTGGCCGAGAAGACCGGCGCCGATCTGATGCTGGCCACCGACCCCGACGCCGACCGGGTTGGCATTGCCATCCGCTGCCCCGACGGCTCCTACGAGCTGGTCTCCGGCAACGAGGTGGGCGTGCTGCTGCTGGACTACATCTGTCAGGGCCGCATTGAAAAAGGCACCATGCCCAAGCGCCCCGTGGCGGTAAAGTCTCTGGTCTCCACTCCCCTCGCGGACATCGTGGCCGCGGATTACGGCGTGGAAATGCGCAACGTTCTCACCGGCTTCAAGTGGATCGGCGACCAGATCGCCAGGCTGGAGGCCGCCGGTGAGGTGGATCGCTTCATTCTGGGCTTCGAGGAATCCTACGGCTACCTTGCAGGCCCTTACGTCCGGGACAAGGACGCCATCATTGGCTCCATGCTGATCTGTGAAATGGCAGCCTACTACCGTTCCATCGGCTCGTCCATCAAGGCGCGGCTGGAAGCCATTTACGCAAAATACGGCCGGTATCTGAACAAGGTGAACTCCTTTGAGTTCCCCGGCCTGTCCGGCATGGACAAGATGGCCGGTATCATGGCCTCTCTGCGGGAGAAGCCCCCTGTAGAGATTGGCGGCTACAAGGTGACCAAAATCACCGACTACCAGAACACCGCTCAGACCGGCCTGCCCGCCGCCAATGTGCTGGTGTACAATCTGGAAGGCGGCGCGACGGTCATCGTCCGCCCCTCCGGCACCGAGCCGAAGATCAAGACCTATTTCACCACTCTGGGCAAGGATCTGGCGGAAGCCGAAGCACAGGAAAAGGTTCTCGCCAACGCTTTGAAGCCTATTCTCGCGTAATTCCGTGCAAAAAAGGCAAGCCGAAAAACGGCTTGCCTTTTTTGAACATTGTACATTACTCGATGATCTGGATCCAGCCTTTGGGGGCTTCCAGACGACCCATCTGGATGCCGGTAAGGGTATCGTAAAGCTTCTGGATGGTGGGGCCCATGCCCGCGTAGTGAATTTCCTTGCCGTGATCCACAATGGTACCCACAGGGGAGATGACCGCCGCCGTGCCGCACAGGCCGCACTCGGCAAATTCGCCGATCTCTGCCAACTCCACAGGGCGCTCCTCCACCTCCATGCCGAGATAATCCTTCGCCACCTGCAGCAGGCTGCGCCGGGTGATGGAGGGGAGAATGGTGTCGGACTTGGGGGTGACCAGCTTGCCGTCCTTGGTGACAAAGATCACGTTGGCGCCGCCGGTCTCCTCAATGTGGGTGCGGGTGGCGGAGTCCACGTAGACGTTCTCGTCAAAGCCCTTCTCGTGGGCGTCCACAATGTTGTAAAGGCTCATGGCGTAGTTTAAGCCCGCCTTGACGTCGCCGGTGCCCTTGGGCGCCGCCCGGTCAAGATCGGAGATGCGCAGCTTCAGGGGCTTGATGCCGCCCTTGAAATAGGGGCCGACCGGGGTGACAAACACCCGGAACTGATACTCCGTCGCTGGCTTGACGCCGATGATGGCGTCGCTGCCGAACATGAACGGACGGACGTACAGCGTCGCGCCGGAGCCGTAGGGCGGCACCCACTGGGAGTTTGCGCGGACGGTCTCCACTACGGCCTGCACGAATCTGTCCTCGGGGAACACGGGCATTTTCAGGCGGCGGCAGGAACTGGCCATCCGCTGGGCGTTCAGGTCAGGGCGGAAGCAGACGATGCGTCCATCCTCGGTGGTGTAGGCTTTCAGCCCCTCAAAGCAGGTCTGGGCGTATTGCAGAACGCAGGCGCACTCACTCATGGTAATGGTGGCCTGATCGGTCAGGCAGCCGTCATCCCACTGGCCGTTTCGGAAATTGGAGACATAGCGCATGTCGGTCTGGACGTAGCCAAATCCCAGATTGCCCCAGTCAATATCTTTTCTTTCCATTGTAAACACCTCTCTGAAATTTTATTTCCCAATTCTAGCACCGCAGGAGGCGCAAGTCAAGCATTTGGCGCGGAAAAAAGTATCTCATACAGGGACATTTGTCTTTTTCAGAGGAACGCACAAAAACCGCCCCTTCTTCCCCCCTTTTTCCTGCGAAAAACTCCAAAAGGGACTTGTATTCAATATGGTAAAGTGGTAAAGTATAGGAAAGCACCCCAGAAGAAAGGACTCCGTGTTATGGATATCGTTCGACATCCCGGTGAAGATCTGTTTTTCGAGGCCATTCTGTCCCTGCGGACGGTGGAGGACTGCCGCCTGTTTTTTGAGGACGTGGCCACCATCAAGGAATTGCAGGCCATGTCCCAGCGGTTCAGGGTCGCCTGTCTGCTGGACAGCGGCGAAAACTATATCGAAGTCTCGGAATCCACCGGTGCCAGCTCGGCTACCATCAGCCGGGTCAACCGGTGCCTCGTATATGGCGGCGGCTACCGGACGGCGCTGGACAGGCTCAAGGAATCGGGAGTCCTCCCGGAAGGCGGAGAAAAATAAAACAGGGTACACCCCTTGGCTCTCCCTCTGGGAGAGCTGTCACCGAAGGTGACTGAGAGGGCTTTTTCCCTGTTTTCCCTCTCCGTCTTCGCTTCGCTCAACCGCCTCTCCCAGAAAGAGACAAGGGGGCAGTTCAATCGCGCCCCTATGCCCAAAAGCCCCGCCGTTTTCGGGTGTATCCATGTCCATTTTTCCCAATTGACAACCACTCCTGCCCATGCTATAATTTAACGGATAAGTTCAGCGGCTCATCCCGCCCGTCTTGCCGCTTTTCCGGCAGGGCGTTTTGCTATGCAAAAGCATAGCAAAATAAGAAATGTGCCATTTCCTCGCCCCTGCGGGGCAACCGGAAATGATGCACAAAAAACTTCATGCACCGGCATTTGCGCATTTTCGTAGTGCGGTGCTCATGCATGAAGTTTTTTACAGAAAGGAGATCAGCATGACGGATATGACGAAAGCCAAGGTTTACGCTGCTTCTTTGGGGTCCGTATTTTCCGAAGGGGTTTGTTCCTCCCTTTCCGCCCCCGGTTTTTCCGGGTTCGATTCTTCTGAATATGTTATTTTTCCCGGCTTTTGTGACGTGCATGTGCATTTCAGAGAGCCGGGTTTTTCTTATAAGGAGACCATCGCCACAGGCAGCCGGGCAGCCGCCCGGGGCGGCTATACCGCGGTCTGCACCATGCCCAACCTGAACCCGGTGCCGGACAGCGTGGAGAATCTGAGAGTTCAGCGCCGTCTCATCGAGGAAACCGCCTGCATTCACGTCTACCCCTACGGTGCCATCACAATTGGCGAACAGGGCGAAGCGCTTTCCGACCTGGAGGGCATGGCACCCGACGTAGTGGGGTTTTCCGACGACGGCCGGGGCGTGCAGAGTGACGACCTGATGCGGCAGGCCATGCTTCGCGCCAAAGCCCTCGGGAAGCCCATTGTCGCCCACTGCGAGGTCAACTCGCTCTTGCGGGGCGGGTACATCCACGACGGTGATTATGCCAAAGCCCATGGCCATCGGGGCATCTGCTCCGAAAGCGAATGGGGGCAAATTGCCCGGGACTTGCAGCTGGTAAAAGAAACCGGCTGCGCCTACCACGTTTGTCACGTCTCCGCGAAGGAAAGCGTGGCGCTCATCCGCAAGGCCAAGACCGAGGGACTGGACGTGACCTGCGAGACCGGCCCCCACTATCTGGTGATGGACGACAGCGACCTGCAGGAGGACGGCCGTTTCAAAATGAACCCGCCCCTGCGAGGAAAGGAAGACCGGGAGGCCCTGATTCATGGAATTCTGGACGGCACCATCGACATGATCGCCACCGACCACGCCCCCCACTCCGCCGAGGAAAAATCCCGAGGGCTGGAAAAAAGCGCCTTCGGCATTGTGGGCATTGAGACCGCTTTCCCGATTTTGTATACCTGTCTGGTAAAACCGGGCATTCTAAGCCTGAACAAACTATTGGAGCTTTTGTGCGTCAATCCCCGCAGACGCTTCGGTCTTCCTCTGGGAACGGACTACAGCATCTGGGACTTGAACGCCGCATACCCCATCGACCCGGAGGACTTTCTTTCCAAGGGCAGAGCCACGCCCTTCGCGGGCCGGCAGGTCAATGGAAAGTGCATCGCCACCATCTGTGACGGAAAGCTGGTATACGCCGCTCCGGAAACCCATACCGCCAAATAACGAGAGGAGAAACACCATGGCAAAAAGAACCGACATCAAGAAAATTCTCATCATTGGCTCCGGCCCCATCGTCATCGGTCAGGCTGCTGAGTTTGACTACGCCGGGACGCAGGCCTGTCTTGCCCTGAAAGAAGAGGGCTACGAGGTGGTGCTGTGCAACTCCAACCCCGCCACCATCATGACCGACACCATCATCGCCGACAAGGTCTACATGGAGCCGCTGACGCTGGAATATATCGCCAAGATCATCCGCTACGAGCGTCCCGACGCCATCATCCCAGGCATCGGCGGTCAGACAGGTCTGAATCTGGCCATGCAGCTGGAAAAGAAGGGCATTTTGCGGGAATGCCGGGTCAGGCTGCTGGGCACCTCCAGCGAGTCCATCGAGCGTGCCGAAGATCGGGAGCTTTTCAAGGAGCTGTGCCAGTCCATCGGCGAGCCGGTCATCCCCTCCGAAATTTCCTATTCCCTGGATGAGGCCAAGGAGGCCGCCAAGCGCATCGGCTATCCTGTGGTGCTTCGTCCCGCCTTTACTCTCGGCGGCACCGGCGGCGGCTTTGCTTACAATGAAGACGAGCTGGTGGAGATTGGTCTCAACGCCTTCGCCCTCTCCCCTGTCCATCAGGTTCTGGTGGAAAAGTCCGTCAAGGGCTACAAGGAGATCGAATTCGAGGTCATGCGGGACTCCAATGACCACGCCATCACCATCTGCGGCATGGAGAACATCGACCCCGTGGGCGTCCACACCGGTGACAGCATGGTGGTCGCCCCCATCATGACCCTCAGCGACCACGACATGAAGATGCTCAACGACTCCGCCATCAAGATCATCCGGGCGCTGAAGGTGGAGGGCGGCTGCAACGTTCAGTTTGCTCTCGACCCCAATTCCTCCAAATACTATCTCATTGAGGTCAACCCCCGTGTCTCCCGTTCCTCCGCGCTGGCTTCCAAGGCCTCCGGCTACCCCATTGCCCGGGTCACCGCGAAAATCGCCGTGGGCATGGCGCTGGAGGACATCAAAATCGCCAACACCAACGCCGCCTTTGAGCCGAAGCTGGACTACGTCATCACCAAGCTGCCCCGGTTCCCCTTCGACAAGTTCACCTCCGCCATCAACATTCTGGGCACCCAGATGATGGCCACCGGCGAGGTCATGGGCATCGGCTCCAATCTGGAGGAATCCCTGCTCAAGGGCATCCGTTCCCTGGAGGTAGGCGCGAACCACATTTACCACCACAAATTCGACGACATGACCACGGAGGAGCTGCTGGACTACATCAGCGTATTCCGCTCCGACAACATCTTCGCCATTGCGGAAATCATCTACCGGGGCGTCACCGTGGAGCAGATTCATGAGATCACCGCCATTGACGTCTACTTCCTGAACGCCATCAAGCGCATTGTGGATATGGAGGAATACCTGAAACTCCACGTCAAAGAGGCGGAAGCCCTTCTGGATGCGAAGAAGATGGGCTTCAGCGATAAATATGTGAGCAGGCTCTGGAAATGCTCCGAGACGGACGTGTCCGATTTCCGCAGAGAACACGGTATGTTCCCGGCCTTCCGTATGGTGGACACCTGCCACACCGGCGCGTATATCCCCTACTTCTACTCCTCCTACACCGGCGGGAACGTCTCCCGGCTGACGAACAAAAAGAAGATCGTGGTACTGGGCGCAGGCCCCATCCGCATCGGTCAGGGCGTGGAGTTTGACTACTCCACCGTCCACGCCGTCATGACCATCAAAAAGGCGGGCTACGAGGCCATCATCATCAACAATAACCCCGAGACCGTCTCCACCGACTACACCACCGCCGACAAGCTGTACTTTGAGCCTCTGACCCCCGAGGATGTCATGAACATCATCGACTTTGAAAAGCCCGACGGCGTGATCGCGTCTCTGGGCGGTCAGACCGCCATCAATCTGGCCCAGCCCCTCCATGACCGGGGCGTGAAGATCATCGGCACCGGCTGCGAGGCCATCGACAGAGCCGAAAACCGGGACGCCTTTGAAAAGCTCCTGAAAGAGCTGGACATCCCCCAGCCCAAGGGAAAGGCCGTCACCAAAATCGAGGACGGTCTCGCGGCGGCAAACGAGATCGGCTACCCCGTGCTGGTGCGTCCCAGCTTCGTGCTGGGCGGCCGCGCCATGCAGATCGTGGCAAACGAGACCCAGCTGCGCCATTACCTGAAAAGCGCCGTGGAGATCGACGAGGACAAGCCCGTTCTGGTAGACAAATACATTCAGGGCCGTGAAGTGGAGATCGACGCCATCTGCGACGGCCGGGACGTGTTCGTCCCCGGCATCATGGAACTGGTGGAGCGCACCGGCGTTCACTCCGGCGACTCCATCTCCGTCTACCCCTCCTTCTCCATCTCTGACAAGGTCAAGGGCATCATCCTGCAATACGCCAAAAAGCTGGGTCTGGGCATCGGCATTGTCGGCCTGTTCAATGTGCAGTTCATTGTTGACCCCGAGGACAACGTGTCCGTCATCGAGGTCAACCCCCGTTCCTCCCGCACGGTTCCCTTCCTGAGCAAGGCCACGGGCTACAGCCTTGCGGACATCGCCACCGACGTGATTCTGGGTCTGAGCCTGAAGGAGCAGGGCTTCTTCGACATCTCCCCCGCCGAAAAGGAGCGCTGGTACGTCAAAGCGCCGGTGTTCTCCTTCAATAAAATTCGCGGTCTGGACGCCTATCTGACGCCCGAAATGAAGTCCACCGGCGAGGCCATTGGCTATGACCGCACCATGACCCGTGCCCTGTACAAGGCGCTGCAGGCCTCCGGCATGAAGCTGCAGAACTACGGCACCGTCCTTGCCACCATCGCCGACCGGGACAAGGAGGAAGCGCTGCCCCTGATCCGCCGGTTCTACCGTCTGGGCTTCAACATCGAGGCCACCGCCGGAACTGCCACATTCCTGAAGGAAAACGGCATCCGCACCCACGTTCTGGGCAAGATCAGCGACGGCAGCGACGAAATCCCCAACGCCCTGCGTCAGGGACACATTGCCTACGTCATCAACACCCGCGACCCCGGCTCCAGCGGCCGGGACGGCATAAAAATCCGCCGGATTGCCACGGAGCACAACGTGACGCTGTTTACCGCGCTGGACACCATCCGGGTTCTGCTGGATGTGCTGGAAGAAACCACGCTGACGATTTCTACGATTGACGCCTGAGCAGGCAACGCCAAAAATTCCCGGAAGGAGCGACCATGAAACAGAGCATTTTCACAATCCTATCCAATACCCCCCTGACGGACTGCGTCTATAAAATGGTGCTTTCCGGCGACACCTCCGCCATTACCGCCCCGGGGCAGTTTGTCAACATTCAAATCACAGGGAAGTTCCTCCGCCGTCCCATTTCCGTGTGCGACTATGACGGCAGCACCCTCACCATCGTCTACAAGGTGGTGGGCAAGGGTACGGAAATTCTCTCCCGGATGGTTCCCGGGGAGAAGCTGGACATCCTGACCGGTCTGGGCAACGGCTACGACCTTGCCCCCGCCGGGGACAGCCCCGTCCTGCTGGGCGGCGGCGTGGGCGTCCCGCCGCTGTACCACCTTGCCAAACGGCTGCTTGCCATGGGCAAACAGGTGACGGTGATTCTGGGCTTCAACACCCAATCGGAAATATTCTACGAAGCCGAATTCCGGGCGCTGGGCTGCCGGGTGATCGTCACCACCGCCGACGGAAGCTATGGCGTCAAGGGCTTCGCCACCACGCCCCTGAACGATCTTAATTATTCCTATTTCTACACCTGCGGCCCGGAGCCGATGCTCGAGGCCGTGTATAAAGCCACCCGCACCTCCGGCCAGATGAGCTTCGAGGAACGGATGGGCTGCGGCTTCGGCGCCTGCATGGGCTGCTCCTGCAAGACCCTCACGGGATACAAACGCATCTGCAAGGACGGCCCCGTCATGCGGAAGGAGGAAATTCTATGGGAAGCCTGAGCGTGAACCTCTGCGGCATCGAGCTGGACAACCCGGTCATCCCCGCCTCCGGCACCTTTGGCTACGGCTATGAGTTTGCCGAACTGTACGACATTAACTGCCTTGGCACCTTCTCCTTCAAGGGAACCACGAAAGAACCCCGTTTTGGAAATCCCACGCCCCGCATCGCCGAGTGTACCGGCGGCATGATCAACGCCGTGGGGCTGCAAAATCCCGGCGTGGACAAAGTCATATCCGAAGAACTCCCGAAGCTGAAAGCCTGCTTCCACAAGCCCGTCATGGCCAACGTCTCCGGCTTTTCCGTGGTGGATTACGCCTATACCTGTGAAAAGCTGGATGAGGAGGAACAGGTGGGCTGGCTGGAAGTCAACGTCAGCTGCCCCAACGTTCACGGCGGCGGCATGAGCTTCGGCACCTGCCCGGAAGCCGCCGCAGAGGTGACGGCAGCGGGGAAAAAGGTCTCGAAAAAGCCCGTCATTGTCAAGCTCTCCCCCAACGTCACCGACATTGTGTCCATCGCCAAAGCCTGCGAGGACGCGGGGGCGGACGGCATCAGCCTGATTAACACTCTGCTTGGTATGCGCATCGACCTGCGTACCCGAAGGCCCATCATTGCCAACAAAATGGGCGGTTTTTCCGGCCCCGCCATCTTCCCGGTGGCGCTGCGCATGGTCTATCAGGTCGCAAATGCGGTAAACGTCCCCGTGGTGGGCATGGGCGGCGTCAGCAGCGCCGAAGATGTGGTGGAAATGATGCTGGCGGGCGCTACCGCCGTGGAGGTGGGCGCGGCCAATCTTGTAAATCCCTACGCCTGCCGGGACATCATCCGGGAGCTTCCCGCCGTCATGGAAAAATACAAAGTTGAGAATCTGAAAGACATTATAGGAGGCGCGAAATAATGGGTAAGGACGTCATTGTTGCCTGCGATTTTTCATCCGCCGAGGCGACCTTCGCTTTTCTTGACAAATTCACCGGCCGCAAGCCCTTCGTGAAGATCGGCATGGAGCTGTACTACGCGGAAGGCCCCGCCATCGTCCGGGAGATCAAAGCCCGGGGGCACAAGATTTTTCTGGACTTAAAGCTCCACGACATTCCCAACACCGTGAAAAAAGCCATGTCCGTCCTGCGGAATCTGGACGTGGACATCACCAACCTCCACGCCGCCGGTACCACCGCCATGATGAAGGCCGCGCTGGAAGGTCTGACCCGGGAGGACGGCACCCGTCCCCTGCTGATTGCCGTGACCCAGCTGACCTCCACCGATCAGGCGGCCATGGAGTCCGACCTGCTCATTCATGAACCCATTGACGAAGTGGTCATGCACTACGCCGAGACCGCGAAAAACGCGGGTCTGGACGGCGTGGTCTGCTCTCCTCTGGAAGCGGGGAAGGTGCATGAGCGCTGCGGTCAGCGCTTTCTCACCGTGACCCCCGGCGTCCGCTTCGCCGACGGAGACGTAGGCGACCAGAAGCGGGTGATGACCCCCGCCGCCGCCAAGGCCATCGGCT
>OGPV01000278.1_pt1 | contig 42283 bp, 26 predicted proteins | sample 1553001 | NCBI WGS metagenome assembly OGPV01 (sample SAMEA2580268, study PRJEB22360) | human gut metagenome | biome: human gut; feature: human-associated habitat; material: faeces | place: Denmark | collected 2008/2010
GACGAACGTGATCTGTACAGTCTCTACAGCTTGTACACCTGCCTGCGACAGCAGCATCCGTTTCTATACAGATGACTGGAAACCGCTTACAGCATCTCTCTTTATTACCCTGCCCCTGATGGATGATTTTCTGAATGCTCCCGATTCAGCAGGAGTTTATGAGTTTGATGAAGCACGCCGTTCGGCAGATATGCTATTGATGAAAGCCGATTTTAATAAAGAAAATACGGAACTGACACTTACGTTAACAACCCCCGACTATATGTCAAAAGAAACCGTTTCTCCGCCGCCCTGTAGTCTACCATTGGAAAAATGGAGCATTCTCAATTTAATAAGCATTCGTTGATGAACGCTATCATTTCCGGTGTGTTTGCTTCCACACTTTGAAGTAATTTGAATTGTGCTTTGGTGCGAACGAGGTTATGTTCCGGATATTTGATTTTATAATAAGTATCTCCGTTGATATAATCTGCCAGGAACCGTACACACTGCATGTATGGAAATAAAGCCGCCGCATAAGGAAGATTCTCAATCTCGATCTGAGTCAGGAATGATTTGGCTCCTTTCAGATAGCCCTTGGTAAATGCTTTGAATATTTCCATATTGAAGTTTACACGCTCAAGGTCTTTGTCGTCTTCATCACCTGTGTTGGCACCTGTACGTAAGAAGTCACCATAATCGGAGAATATAAAGCTAGGCATTACCGTATCCAGATCAATGACACAAAGCACTTTACCATCCTCGTCGAACATCATGTTATTCACTTTCGTATCGCAATGGCAAACGCGTTTGGGAAGTTTCCCTTCACGATATAAACGTTCAGCCTTACACATTTCATCTGCGCGTTTCTCTATTTCATCCAGATAGTACTTCACTTCTGCTACCCGTCCGGCAGCATCCTTCGCAACGGCTTCACGTAGTTGTTTGAGACGGAACTCCATGTTGTGGAAATCGGGAATTGTCTCGCCCAATGTATCTGGAATGTCGGCAAGCATAGCCTGGAAATTACCGAAGGCAGCTCCCGCATAATAGGAATATTCGGGGTTCACCGTTTCGTAAGTCTTGGCACGGGGAATAAAAGTCATGATACGCCAGTAGTTCTCACCGTCATACCAATAGGTTTTCCCTTCGGCCGTGGGGATGAAATGAAGCACTTTACGCTCGACATCGGCCTCTCCTTTCTCTTCCAGCTTCTTACGGATATGCCCGGTCACAGCCTCGATATTAGACTGTAACATCTCTACATTCTGGAAAATGGCATGATTGATACGTTGCAGAACATAGTCCGGCGCATCGGCCTCAACGGTGGTCACTTTGTACGTATCGTTAATCAGGCCTGAGCCTAAAGGCTTGATTTCACGAACCGTACCCTGCATTTGAAAATGAGATACAATAGATAAAAGGTCTTTCATGATAATAAATGAATTAATTTGTTTACAAAGATACGCCGATTGCCATCTATCAAAAGACAAGTATCGTTCGGCGCGCTTCCAAAATTATACATTTATCCAAACATAACCGCAAAAACTGCCTAATAAATAAGAAGTCTTGTACAAAATATACCTATATTTGTAACTGAAACCTTAAAAACTACCCGAAAAGTGCGAACGTTTATCATCCGGCTGCTTCTTGTTTCAGTAAGCATGATTGCTGCAACCCTGCAGGCGCAGAACATCACCTTCAACCATCTGACAACCGACGACGGTCTGTCACAATTCTCCGTGAACAGCCTTTACATCGATGAAAACGGTGTCTTATGGATTGGAACCCGAGAAGGCTTGAACCGTTATGACGGAGAAGACATACAAACTTACAAGCTGCAGAAGAACGACCCTTACAGCCTTTTCTGCAACACCGTGCTGCGCATGGCCGGCAACCGTAACGGAAAAATCTACCTGCTCTGTACGGAAGGAGTAGCCGAGTTCAATCTTGCCACCCAAAGATTCACCACCCTGCTGCAAGGAAATGTACACAGCATATATTACAAAGAGGCCCTTTTCATCGGAAAACAGAATGAAATCTACCGCTATAACGAGCAGACCGGGAACTTTGACCTCTATTACCAGCTTCCCGGAAAAAGTCTGGAAATCTGCTGTATGCATCTGGACAATGGACAAATGTGGATTGGAACGACCACCAACGGAGCATACCGCCTGCAACTGGACAAGAACGAGCTGACCCACCCCATCCTGAAAGGCAACATCACCAGCATATACCAAGACAGCGAAGGCGAGTTATGGATTGGCAGCTGGGAAGAAGGGCTGCACCATGTAAAGACCGACGGAACCATCGAAATCTTTGAATACGACGCAAAGAACCCTTACAGCATCTCTTCCAACTTCGTGCGAGCCTGCTGTGAAGACAATCTGGGAAACATCTGGATTGGAACCTTCAACGGTCTGAACCGGTATGACAAAAGTACGGGACTCTTCCAGAACCACACTGCCAGTGATGCCCAGAGCGACGGACTGACACACTCTTCCATCTGGTGCATCGTAAAGGACAACCAAGGAACGCTGTGGCTGGGGACCTACTTTGGCGGCGTCAACTACTTCAACCCCGAGTACGAGATATACAGCCGCTATATGTATTCGCCCATCGAAAAGAAGGGGCTGAGCAATCCGGTTGTAGGCCGCACCATCGAAGACAAGGACGGCAATCTGTGGATTGGCACCGAAGGGGGCGGACTGAACTATTACAACCGCCGTACCCGTGAGTTCAAATGGTTCCGCCCGGAAATCGGTCCCAACAGTATTTCCCATAACAACATCAAGGCTCTCTACTATGATGCCTCCAAAGACATCATCTGGATAGGAACCCATCTGGGCGGACTGAACAGACTGGACATACGCTCGGGGCGATTCACACACTACCGCATGGAAGCAGGTAATCCGGAGACCTTGCCTTCCGATATCATCCGCGATATCGCGCCTTACCAAGACCACCTGGTGATAGCCACCCAAAACGGAATCTGCCTCTTCGACCCTGCCAACGGGAAATGCCAACAACTGTTCCAGGACAGCAAAGAAGGCAAAAAAATCAAGATGGTGGCAGATGTCACTTTCGACAGCAACGGTACGCTCTGGATTGCAGCCACGGGCGAAGGTGTGTTCAGCTACCGTTTCGATACCGGCAAACTGACCAACTACCGCCATGATACTGCCGACCCACACAGCATCAGCAACAACAATGTAAACAACATTACCCAAGATAGCAAAGGCAATCTGTGGTTCGCCACTTCGGGCAGCGGACTGGACTTATACCGCCCTGCCAGCAACGACTTCGAGAACTTTGACCAAGCGAAGAACGGCCTTTCCAGCGACTGTATCTATGAGACGGAGGAATCCCCCACCAGCGGCAAACTGCTGCTCATCACCAACGAAGGCTTCTCCATCTTCGACTACCGGCAAAAGGCATTCCTGAACTACAGTGCCGAAAACGGTTTCCCAATGACTGCCGTCAATGAGAATGCCCTTTGCGTGACCCGTGACGGAGAAATATTCCTGGGAGGCACGCAGGGAATGATTTCTTTCCACGAAATGGAGTTGAACTTCACACCAAAACCCTACAAAATCATCCTCTCCCGCCTCATTGTGAACGGAACGGAAATACAAGTGGGAGATGAGACCGGTATCCTGCAGCAAGCCTTGTACTGCACCCCCGAGATTACGCTCAACGCTGACCAGTCCATGTTCAGCATAGAGTTCGCCACTTCAAACTATGTAGCCGCCAACAAAGACGACATCATCTATAAGCTGGAAGGCTTCTCCAACGACTGGAACAGTGCCCGTGGACTGCACAACATCACCTATACCAATCTAAACGCCGGAACCTATAACTTGATTATAAAGCCCAACGGAAAAGACGAGAGCCTTTGTCCGCAAGTCCACCTGACCATACACGTGTTGCCTCCCTACTACAAGACTCCCCTTGCCTATCTTATCTACCTGATAGTGACGGGAATCCTGCTCTGGTATCTGGTGCGTACCTACAAGTCCAGAATCAAGTTGCGGGAATCACTGAAGTACGAACAGAAGCACATCCGTGACGTAGAGGCCCTGAACCAGTCAAAGCTACGTTTCTTCACCAACATTTCCCATGAATTCCGCACCCCGCTGACACTCATCGTGGCCCAAGTGGAAACGCTGATGCAACTCCAGAACTTCACGCCTGCCATATATAACAAGGTACTGGGCATCTACAAGAACAGCATACAGCTACGGGAACTCATCACCGAGCTGCTCGACTTCCGCAAGCAGGAACAAGGGCACATGAAGATAAAGGTAAGTCCACACAACATCGTGAACTTCCTATACGAAAACTATCTGCTTTTCCTGGAATATGCCAGCGCCAAACAAATCAGCCTCTACTTCGAGAAGGAAACAGACAGCCTCGAAGTATGGTATGACCAAAAACAGATGCAGAAAGTGATAAACAACCTGCTGTCCAACGCCGTCAAGCATACCAAGGCGGAAGACAGCATCACCCTCAGCATCAAGACCGAAGGCAGCAATGCCGTCATCCGCGTGACCGATACCGGCAGCGGCATAGATGCCCGGGAAGTGGACAAGATATTCGACCGCTTCTACCAGATAGACCAAATGGACTCTACAGATGCAAGCAAGACGGGTACGGGTATCGGCCTGGCATTGACGAAGGGTATCGTGGAGCTCCATCACGGCACCATCCGTGTGGAAAGCGAACTGGGCAAAGGTAGCAGCTTCATCGTAAACCTGCAATTGGGGAACGCACAGTTTGACGAAGAGCAAATAAACAAGAATGCAGACAGTGTGCAACAAATAGAAATTCCCAAACCGGAAAACGATGCCCTGCTCAAGGCGGAGCTGGAAGAGAGTGCTCCCATCAAACGACTCCCGGATGCAAAAATCCTGATAGTGGAAGACAACGACTCCATCCACGACATGCTGGCAGGTATCTTCAAGCCCTTCTACGAAGTGCTGACTGCGGCCGACGGAGCGGAAGGACTCGCACTGGTGCGCAGCGAAATGCCCAATATCGTAGTCAGCGATGTAGTAATGCCCAACATGTCGGGAACGGAACTGTGCAAACAGATAAAAAGTGACTTCAACACCTGCCATATCCCCGTGGTGCTGCTCACTGCACGGACTGCCATCGAACAGAACATCGAGGGACTGCGCATCGGTGCGGACGATTACATCACCAAACCGTTCAACACCAATCTGCTGATTTCGCGCTGCAACAATCTAGTAAACTCGCGTATTCTTCTGCAGGAGAAGTTCAGCAAGCAACCACAGGCTTTCGCACAGATGCTTGCCACCAATCCCATAGACAAGGAGATTCTGGACCGCGCCATGACAGTCATTGAGAAGCATCTGGACGATACGGAATTCAACGTCAACGTCTTTGCACGTGAAATGGCAATGGCACGCACCAATCTGTTCACCAAGCTGAAGGCTATCACCGGACAAACTCCGAACGACTTTATCCTGACCATCCGCCTGAAGAAAGGCGCTCTAATGCTGCGCAACAATCCGGAGCTGAATATCACTGAAATTGCGGACCGGATAGGTTTCAGTTCTTCACGCTATTTCTCCAAATGCTTCAAGGACATTTACCATGTCAGCCCACTGGCCTACCGCAAAGGAGAGAATGGAGGAGAGGAAAGTACGGAAGACAGTGAAGAGACATCTTAATATTGTACATCAAGCCATCGCATGATACGGTTTGTACTTTTTCTCCCTTCCCTTGTACTTCCTTATACACCCGATTCCATAAAACCTCTTACCTTTGACCTCAGAATTACAATCTAAAGTCAAAGAACTATGAAGCATTTTTCCCCCTTGTGGTCTCTGATTCCCGGTGCAGCCCTGATAGCGGGATGCGGAAGCCAACCTAAAGACAAGACTTCGGAGCACTCGCCGCAGAAGCCCAATGTAGTATATCTGATTGCTGATGACCTGGGTATCGGCGACCTGAGCTGTTACGGTGCCACCAAAGTAAGCACTCCCAACATTGACCGCCTTGCCGGACAAGGCATGCAGTTTACCAACGCTTATGCCACTTCTTCCACCAGCACTCCTTCCCGTTTCGGCCTGCTGACGGGCATGTATCCCTGGCGACAGAAGAATACCGGCATCGCTCCGGGCAATTCCGAACTCATCATCGATACCGCCTGCGTCACTATGGCCGATATGTTCAAGGAAGAAGGCTATGCCACTGCAGCAGTGGGCAAGTGGCACCTCGGCCTGGGCCCTAAAGGCGGTACAGACTTCAACCACTCCATCAAACCGAACACCCAAGACATCGGCTTTGACTATGAATACATCATCCCCGCTACCGTCGACCGCGTTCCCTGCGTCTTTGTAGAGAACGGACATGTAGTAGGCCTCGACCCCAACGACCCTATCACTGTGAGCTACGACCACAAGGTCGGTGACTGGCCCACCGGTCTCGAAAACCCCGAACTCGTCAAGATGAAACCCAGCCAGGGGCACAATAACACCATCATCAACGGCATCCCCCGCATCGGCTGGATGACCGGCGGCAAATCCGCCCTTTGGACAGACGAAGACATTGCCGACGTGATAACAGACAAGGCGAAGGACTTCATCACCGCCCATAAAGACGAACCTTTCTTCCTTTATATGGGTACGCAAGATGTACATGTTCCCCGCGTGCCACATCCGCGTTTCGCCGGCAAGAGTGGTTTGGGCGTACGTGGCGACGTCATCCTCCAGCTGGACTGGACCGTGGGTGAAATCATGCACACTTTGGACAGCCTCGGCATTGCCGACAACACCATTTTTGTATTCTGCAGTGACAACGGTCCCGTCATAGACGACGGCTATCAGGACCAGGCACGCGAACTGCTGAACGGCCATACTCCCATGAAGCACTACCGCGGTGGGAAGTACAGCGCTTTCGATGCCGGTACCCGCATTCCCTTCATTGTACGCTGGCCCAATGGCATCAAGCCCGGCAAACAACAAGCCCCCTTCTCCATGATTGATGTATACGCTTCACTCGCCGCCCTGCTGGACCATCCGCTGGAAGCAGGCATCGCTCCCGACAGCCGCGACCAGCTCAACAACTTCCTGGGAACCGACACTGCCGGATGTGACTATATTGTACAACAGAATCTGGACAATACACTCTCCATTATCCAGGGAGACTGGAAATACATAGAGCCCAGCGACAAGCCGGCACTGGAGTATTGGACGAAAATAGAAATGGGCAACGCCCCGCAGCCTCAACTGTACAATCTTTCCATTGATCCGTCCGAAAAAGACAATGTGGCAGAAGCCCATCCGGACAAGGTAAAAACGCTCTCTGCCCTACTGGAAGAGGTGAAGGAAGCAAAGAACCAAAGTGAAAGGGAATAAAAGTACAAGAGTGGTATAGTTCGCAAGTTTTGTACGAATTCGTACTTTTTGCGAACTATTAACTAATGCATTTGTATACTCCATCTCCTACATTTGCGATGTGATTCAACTCTAAAGTGAGTACAAAACGAAGAAACAACCTTTATTAATAACTAATTAAATTAATATTTATGAGACAAAAAGTAACCTTTATGCTACTTGCAATGCTCTTCTGCTGTGTACTTGGTATACACGCACAGACCGGAGGCCAAGTAAGCGGTAAAGTTGTCGACGCCATGGGAGAACTGCCCGGTGTCAGCGTTGTTGTGAAAGGAACCACCAACGGAACTACCACAGATCTGGAAGGAAAGTTTACATTGGGCAACGTAAAACCTTCCGACATCCTTCAATTCTCTTTTATTGGATACAAGACCCAAGACATCAAAGTAGGTGACCAACGGACATTCAATATCACATTGGAAGAAGATGCCCAGGCATTGGATGAAGTGGTTGTTGTGGGATACCAGGAAGTCCGTAAGAAAGACTTGACCGGTTCTGTATCCAAAGTCAACATGAGTGACTTGCTCAAGACTCCTTCTGCATCTTTCGACCAGACATTGGGCGGTCGTATCGCCGGTGTAAACGTAAGCTCAGGTGAAGGCATGCCCGGTGGTACGATGACCATCACTATCCGTGGTAACAACTCGCTAACACAAGACAATACCCCACTTTATATCATCGACGGCTTCCCGGTGGAAGATGCACGCGTGGCGGCTGCTATCAACCCGAGCGACATCGAATCGACTGATGTTTTGAAAGATGCATCGGCCACAGCCATCTACGGTGCGCGTGGTGCCAACGGTGTCATTATCATCACCACCAAGCAGGGAAAAGTTGGCAAACCACAGCTCAGCTATGACGGCAGCTTCGGTATCTCCACCGTTACCAAAAAGCTGGATATGATGGATGCTTACGACTACGTAAAACTGCAACTCGAAGTAGATCCCACCCGTGCCATCGAAAAATACCTCCCTCTATACGAAGGTCACCAATGGACACTGGACGACTACCGGGGTATTGCCCAAAACAACTATCAAGACGAAATTTTCCGCACAGCATGGCAGCAAAATCATAATGTTCGTCTGTCCGGCGGTTCGGAAGGTATACGCTACAATGCATCCCTTTCTTATTACGACCAAGATGGTATCCTGCTCAACTCCAATTACGAGCGCCTGCAAAGCCGTCTGAATACTTTGGTAAAACGCGGTAAGCTGACCATAAACTTCAACTCCAACTTCTCTCGTTCCATCCAGAGTGGTTCATCTCCTTCCTCAAGTTCTTACTCTGGTATGAACAACCTTTTCTATAGCGTATGGGGATACCGCCCGGTTAACTATCCCGGCAAGTCTCTCGATTCTTTATTGAACGACCTCGTGGATGACGATGTGGATGCATCAAATGACTATCGTTTCAATCCCATAGCCGACCTGAAGAACGCCTACCGCAAATACTACGTCAACAACCTCCAGTTAAATGGTTATGTAGAATACGAGTTTATCAAGGGATTAAAGCTAAAAGTATCCGGAGGATGGACTTACGACAACCGTCACACCGACACCTTCAATAATTCCAAGACCCGCTACGGTGGTCCTACTTCTACCGACAAAGTGAATGCAGAAGTAGTACGCCAACAACGTCTGACATGGCTGAACGAAAACATCCTGACTTATCAGACCAACTTCAAAAGCAAACACTTCTTGAACGCACTGCTCGGTGTAACATTGCAGAACTCTGACTATGAATATTATTCATTACGCATGAAGCAGATTCCCAACGAATCACTGGGCATGGCCGGTATGAGTCAAGGCACTTTCGACAAAAGTACCTCTACCTTGTCTTCCTGGTCTATGCTGTCTTATCTGGGACGTGTGAACTATAACTACAAGTCTAAATATTATGCCACAGCCTCGTTCCGTGCAGACGGTTCCTCCAAGTTCAGTAAGAAGAATCGCTATGGCTACTTCCCTTCAGGCTCACTGGCGTGGAGCTTCTCCGAAGAAGACTTCATGAAGGATTATAAGAAATGGTTTTCAAGTGGTAAAATCCGTCTGAGCTGGGGTCTTACGGGTAACAACCGTATCGGCGAATATGACTACCTTGCCTTATTGGACATGATTAAAAGCCATGCCACCACCAGCATGACCAACACCGTATATCCTTTCGACGGTAACAACGGAAATGTCGGTGTAGCTCCTATCTCTCTGCCTAATGAAGATTTGAAATGGGAAACTACCGAACAGTGGAACTTAGGTCTTGACCTGGGATTCTTCGATGAACGCATCAGCTTCACTGCCGACCTATACCGTAAGACTACCCGCGACTTGTTGCTGGATGCCACCCTTCCCTACTCTTCAGGTTATCTGACAGCCATGAAAAACATCGGTAAAGTACGCAATGACGGTATTGAATTGACGTTGAACACCGTGAACATAGACAGCAAAAACTTCAAGTGGAGCAGTAATTTCAATATTTCCTTCAATAAAAATAAAGTATTGGAACTTGCCGAAAATCAGACTAGCTTGTTGAGTACCGCCAGATTTGACCAGAACTTCAACAGCCAGCCCAATTATATTGCCAAAATAGGACAACCAATGGGTATGATTTACGGATATATCTACGAAGGTACCTATAAATATGATGATTTTGACAAAAGCGGCAGCAGCTACACGCTGAAGGGTAACATTCCCCACTACGTAAGCGAAAGCAATACACAGCCCGGTATGCCCAAGTACAAAGACTTGAACGGTGACGGCGTCATAGATACCAATGACCGTACCATGATAGGACGCGGTCTGCCCATCCATACCGGTGGTTTCACCAATAATTTCGAATACAAAGGCTTCGACCTAAGCGTATTCTTCCAATGGAGCTACGGCAACGATGTACTGAATGCCAACCGCCTGTTCTTCGACAGTGGCTTCCAGAAGAAACGTGAGTTGAATCAATATGCCAGCTATACCGACCGTTGGACACCGGAAAACCCGAACAGTAATATTCCGGCAGCTACCAACTCAAGTTCCAATCTCGTGATTTCTTCACGCGTAGTAGAAGACGCTTCATTCCTGCGCCTGAAAACTGTGACGCTGGGCTATACCGTACCCAAGACTTTCTTGAAAAAATATAAAATTGACAACGCACGCCTTTACGTAGCTGCACAAAACCTTTGGACTATTACCGGTTATTCCGGCTACGACCCCGAAGTATCTATCCGTAGCGGAGGCTTGACTCCGGGCCTTGACTTCTCGTCTTACCCACGTGCACTCTCCGTAAGTTTCGGTATCAACTTAGGTTTCTAATCCCACTAAAACACTGGAATATATATGAAAACAATAAAAACAATTATATTATCTTTCGCTTGTCTGGCAATGGCATCTTGCGATTTCCTGGACAAAGAACCGACCAAGCTGACTCCCGACAATTACTTTAATAATGCGGAAGAAGCTCTCTCATTCCTGACCTCTGTATACGCTCCACTGACCTCACAGAACTTCTACGGAAACGAGTATATGTTCATGACGGGTGCCGACGATTTGTCCCACTACGGTGGCGGTCGTAATCCGCAAACCAGCGGTGCCATTGCATGTAATAATGCCAATTCAAGCTCACCACAGTTCAGCAACCTCTGGCAAACACTTTATACCGGTATCGACCGTGCCAATACATTCTTGGAGAACATAGATAAGACGGATGACATATCCGACAAGTTGCGTCTGCAATATGCATCGGAAGCACGTTTTATGCGTGCTTACTACTATTTTACGCTCGTACAAGGCTGGGGAGACGTTCCTTTCAAAACCACTTCGACAAATAGCGTGACCGGGCTCGATATTCCCCGTACAGACAAGCAGACTATCTATGACTTCATCACCACTGAAATTTCCGAGTGTGCCGAAGGGCTTGCCACAGCTGCAGAACTGGGTTATAAGCCAGGACACGTTTCACGTTCCGCAGCATGGGGTATCTTGGCACGCGTTTATTTATTCCGTGCCGGCGAGCACTTCCGCGACAACACCAGTGGAGACGCTACAGCCATTCAAAATTATTTCAAACAAGCCAGCACATACGCACAAAAGGTAATGGGCGAAGGACATAGCCTGACAGCCAACTACTGGGACGTATTCATCGACCTCTGTTCTAACCGCTACAATACTACAGCCAATGAAAGTATATGGGAAGCCGAATTCGCCGGTGACTATACTTCCGAAGTAAGAGCGGAGGGACGTATCGGAAACCTGATAGGCATCAAATGTCCAGACCAGTCTACCGACCAATCCCTGCTGGATGCCAAAGACCCCGGATTTGGTTATGCCTACTTCTGGTCGACTCCTAAGCTGTATGAGCTCTACAAGGCGAACGGCGACATCAACCGCATGAACTGGAGCATTGCACCATTCGAATATGTAGAGGCCGTGAGCAAGAAAGGTATTACGGGACGCCAATTCGAGTTCGGCAAAATGGAAGAGGTGAAAAACCAGTACTGGGATGTATCCTATAGCTACGGTCAAGGTGACGCTGCCAAAAAGACTGGCGACTACGAAAAGAGTGAAGCCGACTCCGAAAAGAATTACTCACGCGCTTGCGGAAAATACCGCAGAGAATATGAGCTTTACGGGTCGAAGAAGAACAAGAACTACACCTCTATCAACTTCCCGTTGCTACGCTACTCGGATGTATTGCTGATGGTGGCCGAAGCTGAGAACGAAGTCAGTGCTTCTCCCACTACACTGGCTTATAAATGCTTGAACGACGTGCGTAACCGTGCCGGTATCGCTCCCTACGAAGAAGGCAGTCTCAGCAAGGAGGCCTTCCGCCAGGCAGTAAAAGACGAGCGCGCTATGGAACTTTGCTTTGAGTATACCCGTCGTTACGACCTCATCCGCTGGGGTGAATATGTAAAAAACATGAATGAGCTGGCTCCCCGCGCCTTGCAAGGTGCCAATGCCAATTGGTCTACAGGACCCAATTATAGTGTCTACACTTTTTTCCAGATAACAGATGCTTATAATTACTTCCCGATACCGGATAGTGAAATGTCTGTGAACAAAGCTATCACCCAAAATAATCCGGGTTGGTAATCAAGTGAGTGAAACAAGGATAATCATTCCAAATAAATGAATAATATTATGAAACTAAATAAACTATTGATAGCTGTCAGTATCGCAACCTTCGCCCTTGCTTCCTGCGAGAGTGAATTTACTAAAGATGCCGAACTGAATGTAAACGTGGCAACCGGAGACGGTGTAAGTTTCGACGGCCAGACCATTACCGTAAAAAGTGGAACTCCAGTAGAGTTCCATTTCAACGGCGATCCGGACTTCCTCACATTTTACAGCGGTGAGGCCGGAAAAGAATATAAATATAGAGAACGTACCACAGTGGACGAAGGAGAAGTAGAAACTTCAACTTTAAAATTCAAGCTGACTCCACAATATGGAAAACCGGAAAACATACTGACCATGTATGTGTCTGCCGACTTCCCCGGACTGGAGAAAGGCAACTTTGAAGTAGACTCCGTACTGGTGGAACAGCACGCTTGGGAAACCCTGATTCCGGCAGCGGCCTTCCCCGCTACTCCAAAGGCACAAGATTTTGAAGTGGACATGAAGCCCTATTTAGGCAAACGCATCGCTGTGGCCATCTGCTACCGGGGTCAAGACAAATCGGCCACACAATCCAGATTCACCTTCGGCAATATGCAGATTGTGAACAAGATGACCAACGGACAGGAAACGGCTTTCACCGCCAACTCGTTCGGCTTTACCCCCATCAACATGTTGCACCGCCACAACCTGAGCGACCAGAAGGGTATGACCTCTAACCGTGCCTATGGTACAGTTACCAATAACACCTCCGGTATCTGGAATTTCAAAGATATGAATGCTTTCTTCATTCACAGTTCCAGTGCCAACACCGAGTTAAAATACAGTTGGCTGGTGTCCAATCTGTTTGTGGTCAATGCATGTTCCCCCGATGCAGGCACCGGATTGAAGAATGTTACCCAAAGTCTTGACTCTTACCAATACACTTACAACGCTCCCGGCACCTATACCGCTACCTTCGTAGGTACCAACGGCAATTACAAGCAAGAGTCTTCCGTGGTGCGCGAATACACGGTAGTCGTAACCGAGTAGTGAAGAAAAACGTACTATCAACACAAGACTTCTAACCTTAAAATTTTTTTATAGACCTTAATCAATTAACTTTGTCAGGGAGGAACCGCGAGGCTCTTCCCTGATTCATAAACACCCTAACATAACAAGTACCAACATGAAAACCCATAATATCAAAACCATTGCAGTAATTGCCTTGTGCATCATATTAGCAAATATTCATGCTCATGCTTCCGACTTTGAGACCATCTACAATCGTATGTATGAGAAGTACCTTGACCGGAACCCATCGAAAGAGACCGTCAACGGACTGATTAAATCTCTTTCTCCTGAAGGTGCATTCGTCACCCTCAATTACCATGCCACCGACGGTTCACCCCGTAAGCATGTGCAGAACCTCATCACCCTGGCTTGTGCCTACCAACATCCACAAAACGCACTCTATCATAACAAAGCACTGAAAGAATCTTATCTCAAAGCACTCTGCTTCTGGGTAGACACCAACCACCAAGCAAAGAACTGGTGGTATCGCTACATTCCCTACCCCAAAGAGCTCTCTGTCAGCGTAGTGTTGATGAGCCGCGAAATCAATGAGAACCCGGAACTTTTTGACAAGGCCATCAAATACTTACGCTGGAGTTACGAGCATGCAGCTCCCTCGCACATGACGGGAGCCAACGGAGCCGACATCATCATGGGTTCGTTTGCAGCCAGCATCCTGACCAAAAACGAGGCGCAAATGGAAGACTTCAAAGAACGGATGACGCAACTGCTCACCATACAGTCTTCCGAAGGCATCCAGCCCGACTATCTCTTCGGACAACATTGCGGCCACGGGCGACAACTCTACTTCACCAGTTACGGCAAAGAGTTCGTAAACTCAACCTTAGCTTATTTGGAACTCTGCAAGGATACCCGTTTCCAAAGCCCCGGACTGGAATTACTGCAACGGCTCTTCACCGACGGCGTACAATGGATATTCTACAGCAAACAGCACGACCCCAACAATGCAGGGCGGTTCATCAGTAGCAACCAATACTCTTCTGCCATAAAAACATTGGCTGAGAGAATCTACAAACTAAGCAGTTCCGATGCCCGCAACAGCATGAAGCAGGCACTGCAACACATCAGCGGAGACAATAGCCTGACGGGAAACCGCATGTTCTGGCGCTTCGACTACATGGTGCATCGCCGCAACAATTACATGACCAGCTCTCGCATGACCTCTACCCGTACCGTAGGCAACGAAGCTGGCAATGGTGACGGTGAATTCAACTATTATGCCTCCAATGGAGTAAACTATCTTTTCGTCACCGGACGAGAATACAACGGAAATTTCTTCAAGATATTCAATAACCGCCAATATCCCGGTATCACCGCCGAACAAGATAATGCCCCCCTGCCCATCCCCGATTGGGGTGAAGGCGGCAATAATGGAAACAGCTTTGCCGGAGGTGTCAGCGACAGCCTTTACGGAGCCTGCGGCATGATGCTGGACCGCCACGGATTGCAAGGCCACAAAGCCTGGTTCTACTTCGACGACGAATATGTATGTCTTGGGGCAGGCATCCGCAACACCGAAGGAAAAGCCGAAGTATTTACTACCCTCAACCAATGTAACCGCGACGGAAAGGTGCAGTACATGGTGAACGGAAAAACACATACTCTGAAGAATGGTTCCGTGCAGACTGCCACAGACTGGGTGCTTCATGGACAGACCGCCTACGTCAATCTATTGCCCCAAGCCGAATACCGGATAGCTTGCGACACAGCATTGTTCAGTCTGAATACCAATCACGGTATCCGCCCGCAACGAGGAGAATATGCCTACCTGGTACGTCCGGGAATCTCGACCGTATCAACCGTCGCAAAATATGCCGCAGACCTGCCGATAAAGATACTTGCCAATACGGAAAAGATACAAGCCGCACGCCACGAGAAGCTGGGAATAACGGAAATCATCTTCTACCAGCCAGGAGAACTGAGACTTGAAAATGGTGACATCCTTGCAACAGATACCCCTTGCGCCCTCTTGTGGAAGGAAAAAGAAGAGAAAATTCATGCTGCAAACCCACGTTGCGAATCGAAAAACCCCGGAAAGATAACGATAACCCTAACCCAAAGCGGGCAAACCAAACAAATATCGTTCGAGATGCCGCAAAAAGAAGAAGCCGGAAAGAGCTGCACGGCTCCCCTTTATAGGAATTAGAGGAGTTTCCTTTGAATTGAAAAAGCTATGGTTACTTTAGACCGGAAGTAAAAATGTGTATCTTTGCAGCCATGAACGAGAACATACTACCCATCCACTTCGCCCCGCTGCAAGGCTATACCGATGCCGTCTACCGGCGGGCGCATGCACGCATATTCGGCGGCATAGAGACCTATTACTCTCCTTTCGTACGCATGGAGCACGGAGAAATCCGGCGGAAAGATGCCCGTGACATCGGTCCGGAGAACAATCCGGGCCTGCATCTTATCCCCCAGCTCATTGCTCCGGATACGGACAAGCTGGAGCACATAATGTCCCTTTTCATCGAAAAAGGATACCGGGAAGCGGACATCAATCTGGGTTGCCCCTTCCCTATGCTGGCGCGCCGCCACAATGGCTCCGGCATGTTGCCCTATCCCGAAGAAGTGAAGGCGCTGCTCTCCGAAGCCATCGACCGGCATCCCGACATCCGTTTCTCCGTGAAGCTGCGTCTGGGTTGGGAGCAGGCGGAGGAGTGTCTTGCCCTGCTGCCGCTGTTCAACGAGCTTCCCCTCGCACACATCATCCTGCACCCACGTCTGGGCAAGCAGCAATACAAAGGGGAGGTAGACCTGGAGGGATTCGAGGCTTTCTACAAGGAGTGCACCCATCCTCTGTTCTACAACGGCGACCTGCATACCGCGGAAGATATCCGTTCCATCGCCACACGGTTCCCCCGATTGGCAGGTATCGTCATCGGCCGTGGGCTGCTCGCCAATCCTGCCCTGGCGCTGGAATACAAGCAAGGAACCCCGGTTTCTTCCGATGAAATGGCGAAAAAGGTGGGACAACTGCACACCGAAGTGTTCAACAGCTACCGGGAGCTACTGCAAGGAGGAGACACGCAACTGCTGACGAAAATGAAAAGCTTCTGGGAATACCTGCTGCCGGACGGAGACCGCAAGGCGCGAAAGACCATACACAAGACCACGAAGCTGGCAAATTATGAGGCGGCGGTAAGCAATCTGCTCGGAATGTATTAAGCCTTTATTTCCGTATTTTTTACCATCCATACTCCTATCTTCCGACATTCCTTCCACCCCCATCCAGAACACCTTCTGAAAGGGGGTACAATGAGTCAGGGACTGAAAGGCATTCAGTCCCTGACTGAATGACGTTCGTTCAGCGAGTGAAACGGAAAGCCTCAGCAAAGCACTCTTTTACAGGATACTTCTGTAAATATAAAAGATTAAAAAGCAAAGCTACGTTTTACCTTTATCTCTTCAGCTCCACGTCGAAACTTGCAGCATCCCGGCAAGTAAAGCGCAGCACTGTCTGCTTCTTGTCTGCCGACAACACCTTGCAATAGGATGTCTCGGCAACCTTCCACTGTCCCTTCAAAGTAACGGTTACGGGAATCTCCTGACTCTCATTGTCAGTCCACGGGCGTGAATAGATACTGCGCTCAATACGTTTTCCGTCCTTATCGAAAGCCTCGTCACTCGGACCACGGTACAAGGCCAGGTCGGGTTGGGAAACAGTCAGCAGAAGCTTGTCCTTATATTCGCGTATCATGACAAGGCACGATGTATCGGCTTTCTGCAACAATCCACCGTCGGGCAGAGCCTGCGGAGTCTCAAACAAGACGTAAGAAGTAAGACCGTCTGCCGGAGAACGCACAATGTGGGCGTTGCGGTCTTGCCGGAGAATCTTGTAAGTGGGTTTCTTGGCGAATGCCTTCAAAGCGGCGGCATCCGTGTGGGGCAGCACTGCATATTCGTAGGAAGCGCCTTTCGGGGCTTTGCCATGTTGCAATGTCAAGGACACCCAATCGCCGGAAGTAGGCTTGGTGCTGCGCTCGCCCACGGTCACTTGCGGAAAGTTCTTCTCGTACCGGGCATCAGGGCGGAAGGCTTTGGAAATGTAATAACCTACGCCGTTGGGGTCTATATAAGTCTGTCCGTCACTCTGATAGGACTCCCAGTACCGGCGGGTTTCGGGAGTGGTGGCGGCAAGCTGGAACACGGTGGTTTCCGTTGGATATTCGGTATTTAGGTTTTCGATGTCCGTACCGAGGCATACAATGGTGCCGTCGAAGAAATGGAACGACTTGCGGGCACGGTGAGAACCGTTATACTTATCATGTTCATGCAGCACCATACCGAAGTTACCGTTCAGATGTGCTTGGGACAAACCGCCGGCAAAAGCTTCGTCGGAATAGAGCATCTCCTCCATGCCGGAGAAGGTATCGACATTCAATACCCGGGCACGCAGCTGGTCGAAAGGCAAATGAATGCTCGTGACACCCGGAATACGATTCCAGTCGAAACCGGCCTCCTGCCAGCCACTGGTGGCAAAAGTAACCATTTCATCGGTTTTTCCGGTAAGAATCTGCATGCTGCCATGTGCCAGATAACGGCCATAGAAATTGGCGGGGAGATAGTGCTCGGCAGCCCAGAGGTAACGGGAATGTCCGCGTACTACGGCAGCCCAGTTGCTGCGACGCTGTACGGATACACAACCGTAACCCAAAGCCAGATTGCCTTGCGGGTCGGGTTCCGGACGGAAGCCTTGGGCTTCAAGCAACTTCTTCATCTCCAATTCGTGGCGAGTGGAAGCCTTCGGCAGATAGTCGGGCGCATTCTTGTCCGGAGCTTCTGTATAGGCAACCAGGCGCAAATAGGCAGCGGCCATTTCGGGGTCATACTTCTGCTTGCCATCCGGCGTACCGGCAATGGCCATCGTGGCATATTGGATAGGTATCAGACTTCCTCCCCCGTTGGGATGGCGTCCGGACATGGAGAGAGACCATTGCTTCAGGTTGCAATAGAAACGCATGGTGAGAAGCACTTTCTTCACCGTCTCGTGTGCCTGCTCGGACAGGCGGAACTCGGTACCACTCAGCAAGTAAATCATATTAGTGGCACCGTCCAGACCGCCCACTGCATAGGCAGGATAATTGTTGCAATGATGGAAGCAAGCACCGTCCGGCTTGAAAGAACCGGCCAATCCCGGCGCAGGAAGACAGCCTTTGTCCAGCCAACGGGAGAAGGAACGCAGGTATTGCAGTTTCTCCGGTGTATCCTCCATAATCAGAATGCTGGCTATGCGGCCTTGCAACTTGGTGTTGAACGTATCTATATCAATACCGTTGACGGCAGGTTCGGGATATACCTCATTGGTGATGGCATACCAGTTGAGCGTACGTACCGCCTCTTCCAGCTTACCTACCTCACGCAACACGTCCTTCATCAAGAAATAAGCCACAAACAGACCGCGCATACTATATCCGTAATGGTGGATATTCCCCCAGCAACTGCCGTAGGCAATACCCTGGTCGGTGGCGTTATCGTACATGGCGATGAATTTCTGCTTCAACTCGTGTTTCAGCGCCGCATCTTCCGCATTGTTGTAGGCGATGGCGACGCGTTTCATCAGGTTGAAATAGTCGCTTATCTCTATCCCCAGTCTGGAGAACATATCTTTGTCCCAATCGGGTACCATACGTTCGTATGCCTCGGAGTGACGTACGAAATAGATAGGACGTCCTGCTACCTTGCCGTTCTTGTAGGTAATCCGATAAAAATCATACTTCTCACGGATGGACTGCATCTCCTTGTCCGAAAGCGCGGAAGGTGTGTAGAGCATGCCGCGGAAACGCTTCTCCATAACCCGTATATCCTGCTTCTGCGCCTCGGTCACCTCTGTCAGAGGGATGTCCGGTTTCCACAAGGAGTGTTCGTAGATAACCAGCCAGTGGTTGGTGGTTCCCTTATTTACAAACGGTACCTGCAAGTCGGCAGTCTGCTGGCGGGCATCCACCTTGCTGGCAGTAATCAGATGGTCGAAAAAGAGTTTCCCCTTCACGTCGGGGGCTACAATTCGGATTTCGTCCATCCCTTCTTCCGGGGTACCTTGCATATCGCGTTCATAACATACCCATGCTCCGCGCCAACCGGTAAAGTTGATGCCAAAAGGAAAAGAGGTGCATACCTTGCCATCCTTCAGGAACTCAAACAGAATCTGCTTGTCCTGGGCCTGCTCATTGTACACCCATACGATGAAAGCCGAAAGATAGGTGTCTTTCCCCGTCGGGTCTTTCTTCTCAAATTTCAAGTCTTTTTTGATAGACAGTGCGGCACCCGGCTCGAAAGTCCAGCTCAAACTGTGGTCGCCGTCCCTATAATGTTCGTCGCTAATGCCCAACTGCGAACCGGCTGCCGTAGTGACAAACGCCGGAACCTGCTTCTCCTCAAAAGAAAGCAAGCGCTCATTCTTCACGATTTGTGCGTGTACACTGCCCGGCAGCAACATGCAAACGAGCGCTACCGCTCCTATTTTCCATTTACTGAATTGCATCATGTCTGTTTATTTAAGGTTATCGATATTTGCTACTTGGAAATCTGCAAAACGTACGTGGTTCTGCCACAACCGTAAGGCGAAATAGCCGTCTCCTTTGCCATCGGCAACCGGTAAGCTGAAAAGCTCTTCACCATCCATGGCATAAGTGGTGGCTCCATTCTCCACACGGATTTTAACTTCATACCAATGGTTGGGCTTCAAAAGGTGGGCGGCATCGGTATACTCTTTCAAGATGGGTTTAATCTTTGCATCGTCCACTCCATAATACTCTCCATGGTATTCACGGAAACGCGTAGTTCCATTATCATTACCGCCGTAGCCCACATAGTAAAGGTCCAGCGTATTGTAATTCTTGAACTCGCCGTTGCGCCATGCACTGCGGGCAAAGAAGTCATCCGGATGCCGGGGGTCATCGGCCCCCCAAACATTGACAATTCAAGTCACTGAGACGGTCGTAGCTACCATTCTCAACCACCACTTGTACCCGGTAGGTAATCTCATAGTTTCCCGTCAACCGTTCCTTATACCAAAGGGACAGCCCGTCCGGAGATACAATATCCATCGTATCGCCGATACATGTAATTTCCACTTTTCCGGAAGAATCCTCCACGACCCAGGCGGTAAGCCGGCAGGAAGCGCCCATCTCCATACCGGGGAGGACACATAAGAGAAGTTGCATCAAAAGAAGTTGTAACCGCATATTTCAATGTATTAGTACGGTACAAAGAAACCCCTCTTTTTGGAAAAAGAGGGGCATAAATCGTACAGAAGAAGGATAAAATAATGATTGAGGCGGATTTCTGCCCCCACTTCATCAAGGATGAAGTTCTTCGAAAGCCTTGTTTTCCTCTTGTACCGCCTGAATAGTTTCTTCCAGTTCATTGATAGGGAGATCGAAGTTGTACCAGTCGTTATAGCAGTCGGTGACATACCACTTGCCATCCGTCAGTTCAAAGACCACACGAAGGGAAGGTTCTGATTCATCATAGCCTGCTTCGAACTCTTTATGGGCAGGCTCATTGACAGTGAAGTGAGAAATATAGGTACCTCCCTCCTCTTCGGTAGTACGTCCTTCCTTCAGCGTTTCTTCGTCTAGCAATGCCCACTTCTCGCGGGTGAAGGGAAAAGTCTGTTCCGTCTCACCGTCATCCTTCAAGAGGGCGATGGGAGACTTCAAAGGAAACTTGATTCGGGAATACTGGAATGAAGCACTGGACGTGAATTTCTGGAGAAATGTCTTGAAATCCTCCTCTTCGGCAGCCAGACCATTGAGAGTCGTCAGCATGAGTGCCGCAAACAGACAAAAAACAAAGCGGATAGCCTTCATATACTCGGATTATTTTTCAATGCGCAAAGATAATATAAAAGTAATAAAATGCTAAGGCTATGGGGCGATAATTATTATCATCTATGTTTCAGATACTCGTAACCAAACCGGCAACGCAAGCAGTCTTTCTTGTCACAATATTCCTTTTGAAGTTGAAGCAGAGCCTGCGAATCGGCAGCGGTAGATACCGGCAAACCGGCACCATCCCAAAGTCGGGTTACGTGATTGTTTTCGGCCTTCAAGGATTCAAGGAAACGGGTGGCACGGTCACACAAAACGTCATCGGCCTTGTGCAGGCCATAAGCATAAAGAAACGGGATGACCGTATTGATGGCAATCAGATTCAAGGCACCGTCCCCTACCCGCTTTTCCCTCCGGGGTGAAACCTTTCTGAAATTGAAGTGCTCCTCCCAATACGCGGAAGTCTTGGCAGCCAGTATCTTCTTCACCGCCTCCAGCGTTTCAGCCTCCATAACACGCGAGAAGAGCGACTGCTCCTTGTGATACAGACAGGCAAGCTGGGCGAGGCGTACATGTGGAAAGTTATCGGGACGAAGACGCCGCCACTGCTCAACAGACATGGGAGCTGGCAGCTCGAACTTGTGTTGCAGGTAGCGGAACTCTTTCTGAAGTATCAAATAATAATCATCTGCCTCTGCCGAGACCTCCTCCAGCAGGCCTGCCTGCCCCAGGAAGAAAGCCTCCACTTGAAACAGACTGTCCCGATGCTTGTCTACGGCGCGGAATGGAAGGCGGTTTGCCCATGCCTCGAAAGCATCCCCATTCAGCCCGAAGCCGAAGTTACGAGCAAGAGTAATGAAGAAAACATCTTCCCAATGATGATTGCAGCGTTCGAGCCGCTGGGATATGACGCATGCTTTCTGCTCAAAACGCTCTACCTGCAAAGCGGACAGCCAGGAATGGACGGTCAGCTTTGGGAGGGAGGCAAGGATGGAATAGCAGGGAGGATAAATCTCTGTCTGCCGAAGCTCTTCATAGCGCAAGCGGACAGTGTCGGGGCAAGTGAGCACCATCTGGGGAACCAGCTCACCGTTCGTGCGGTACACATCACAATTCGATTCGCCCACCACGTGCAGGATGACGGTATCATACGCCTTGTCACGGTCGTGCCTATGGAGCAGCCAGTCTGATGCCTGCGTATGCACTTCGACGTTGCCCACCCAGAGCGTACCGTCTATTTTCAGTTTGGCATTAAAAAAATCGGGGCCTGCATTCATGTTCGGCAAACCGGGATCTATCACTTCTACCGGCCGGCCGGAGGTTGTCTGGAGCAATGACAAAGGAAATATTTTGTGTTTCCAAACATAATGCAGTAGTTGTTCCATGTTAACAAGACGTTAATGTTGAGCACAAATGTAAGAAAAAGATTATCTTTGCGACCTATAGTTTGTTGATAAACTAAATAAAAACAGATAGAAACAATGAAAATCGCATTAATCGGCTACGGAAAAATGGGCAAGGAAATCGAGAAAATAGCCCTTGGCCGCGGACACGAAATTGTAAGCATCATCGATGTCGACAATCAGGAAGACTTTGAATCGGCAGCCTTCAAGAGCGCCGACGTTGCCATAGAGTTCACCAACCCCATGGTTGCATACAATAACTATATGAAGGCATTCCGCGCCGGGGTCAAACTGGTATCCGGCAGTACGGGATGGATGGCAGAACATGGAGACGAAGTAAAGAGACTTTGTACCGAAGGCGGCAAGACACTGTTCTGGTCTTCCAACTTCAGCTTGGGAGTAAGCATCTTCTCTGCCGTCAACAAGTACCTCGCAAAGATAATGAACCAATTCCCTGCCTATGATGTGACAATGAGCGAAACGCACCACATCCACAAGATGGACGCTCCGAGCGGAACGGCCATCACGCTTGCCGAAGGTATTCTGGAGAATCTCGACCGTAAGGACAAATGGGTAGAAGGGACTTTCCAAGCTCCCGACGGAACCGTTTCGGGCTCTACGGAATGTGCAGCCAATGAGCTATCCATAAGTTCTATCCGCGAAGGAGAAGTACCGGGCATCCACAGCATCCGCTACGACTCCGAAGCCGACAGTATCACTATCACCCACGATGCCAAGAATCGCAGGGGATTTGCCTTGGGAGCTGTCCTTGCTGCCGAATATACCGCCAAGCACGAAGGTGCTTTGGGAATGAGTGACTTGTTTCCATTTTTAAAAGACTAAAACATCATGAGAAAAGCAACACGCACCCAATGGATTAAATTCAGTATAGTCACCCTGCTCTACCTTGCCTTTCTGGTTTGGGTAAAAAGCTGGCTGGGACTGATTGTACTACCCTTCATTTTTGACATCTACATCAGTAAGAAGATACCCTGGGGATTCTGGAAGAAATCGGAGAATCCTGCCGTACGCAGCATCATGAGTTGGGTGGATGCCATCGTATTTGCGCTGGTAGCCGTCTACTTCGTAAATATCTATGTGTTCCAGAATTATCAGATACCGTCTTCCTCATTGGAGAAATCCTTGTTGGTAGGCGATTTCCTTTACGTCAGCAAGATGAGTTATGGTCCGCGCGTACCGAATACGCCGCTTTCCATGCCGCTGGCACAACATACACTACCGGTATTCAACACCAAATCGTACATCGAATGGCCCCAATGGGAATACAAGCGTGTACCAGGCTTCGGCAAAGTGAAACTGAATGACATTGTGGTGTTCAACTTCCCGGCAGGCGACACGGTAGCCACCAATTTCCAGCAGACAGACTTCTATACCCTTGCTTACGAAGAAGGAAAACGCGTGTATCCCAACAAGGTGAATATGGACAGCCTGACACGCAAGCAGCAACGTACTGTCTACGACCTGTACTACAATGCCGGACGTAATCTTATCCGTTCCAATCCGAGAATGTACGGTGACATTGTCATACGCCCCGTTGACCGTCGTGAAAACTATGTAAAACGTTGCGTAGGCCTGCCCGGCGATACGTTGCAAATCAAGAAAGGACAGGTATACATCGACGGCAAGGCCATCGAGAACCCTGCAGAAATGCAGTTCAACTACTTTGTACAGACTACAGGTCCTTATATCACCGATGATATGTTCCGTGAACTGGGCATCAGCAAAGAGGACCAGACACTGATGACCGACGGTCTGGGCTGGGAAGAGAATCTGATTGAAATGGGACTGGACCGCCGGGATGCCCAGGGCAGGCTGGCACCGGTCTATCATCTTCCGCTCACCAAAAAGATGTACGAGACCCTTACGGGCAACAAGAAACTCATCAGCAAGATTATCATCGAGCCGGGAGAGTTCTCGGGACAGATGTATCCGCTGAACCTTTACACCAAATGGGACCGCAACAACTATGGCCCGATATGGATTCCTGCCAAAGGCGCCACCATCAAGCTGACCGAGGACAACCTTCCCATCTACGAACGCTGCATCGTTGCTTACGAAGGCAACAAACTGGAAGTCAAGGAAGACGGCATCTACATCAACGGTGAAAAGACCGACTCCTATACCTTCAATATGGACTACTACTGGATGATGGGCGACAACCGCGACAAGTCCGCCGACTCCCGTTACTGGGGCTTTGTGCCGGAAGACCATGTCGTAGGAAAACCGATTGTAGTATGGCTGTCACTGGACAAAGACCGCAACTGGTTTGACGGCAAGATACGCTGGAACCGGATATTCAAGTGGGTGGACGGCATTAAATGAATTAAAGAGTTAAAGAATTAAGAATTAAGAGTTAAAGAATTAAAGAGGGAGGTGGGGAAACGACCTCAAGCCTTTCCTTCTTTCACTCTTTAATTCTTTAATTTCGAACGACAGGATGAAAGGATGGAAGATGGCAATTGCAATGGTTGGAGTAGTGCTCGTCGTAGTACTGCTCCGGGGTTGTGTGACAACTTCCTATCTTATCCCTTCTTCCGGTATGGAGAACTCACTGTACCGGGGTGAATGTATTCTTGTAAACAAGTGGAGCTACGGTCTACGGCTTCCTTTTATGAAGTTATGGGGATATCATCGCTGGGCGGACAGTCCGGTGCAGAAAGAGGATATTCTTGTATTCAACAATCCTGCCAATCTTTCAGAACCCGTGATTGACCGACGGGAAGTCTTTATCAGCCGTTGCATCGGTACTCCCGGAGATACCTTGCTGATAGATTCGCTTTTTTCAGTGATTCCTTCCGAAAAGAATGCACCCGACCAGAAGTTCCTTTATTCTTACCCCAGGCAACGGGAACGACAGTTGGATTCATTGCTTTCCATCCTTTCCATCGCTCCCAACAAACTATTGGGGCAGGACTCAATAAAGAATATACGCAGTTTCAGCCGTTATGAACACTACTTGTTGGAACAAGCCATGAACGGGAATTGCTGGATAGAACCGATTGTCAAGGAAGACTCCATGGAGATGCTGAAACCTCTGATAATCCCCAGCAAAGGCAAAGCCATACGCGTATATCCGTGGAACAAGACTTTGTTGCGAAATACCCTGGTACTTCACGAAAAGAAACAGGCCGAAATCAAGAACGACACCCTTTATGTGGAAGGCAAGCCCGTGCAACACTGCTATTTTACCAAAGACTACTACTGGGTAGGTGCCAACAATGCCATCAATCTTTCGGACTCCCGCCTTTTCGGTTTCGTCCCCGAAGACCACATCATAGGCAAGGCATCTATCATCTGGTTCTCCAAAGAAAAGGGAACAGGACCTTTCAGCGGTTACCGATGGGGCAGGATATGGAAAAGAGTGGAATGACAAACAAATGAAAGAATAAAAATGAAAATACAAACAATGAACAGTAGCTTCAATCGTAAATCGCAAATCATCTAATCGTAAATATACTGATGAAAACAGTTTTTCTTTCTTCCGCCTATTTGGCTCCCATAGAATATTATACCAAATTGCTGGCATACGATAAAGTATTCATCGAACAGCATGACCACTATATGAAGCAGACTTACCGCAACCGCTGCACCATTGCCGCACCGGACGGCGAGTTGGCACTTTCCATCCCTACCGTAAAGCCGGATAGCCTAAAATGCCCGATGCGCGATATCCGTATCTCCGACCACGGTAACTGGCAGCATCTGCACTGGAATGCGCTTGAATCTGCCTACAACCACACTCCTTTCTTTGAATATTATAAAGACGACTTCCGCCCTTTCTATGAAAAGAAGTATGAGTTTTTAGTCGATTTCAACGAAAAACTTTGCCATCTTATCTGTTCTCTGATAGACATACAGCCCGATATGGCACGCACCACCGAATACCGGACTGAATTCACTCCGAATGAAGCGGATTTCCGCGAACGCATCCATCCGAAGAAAGACTTCCGACTGGAAGACCCGGAGTTCTCTCCCAAACCCTATTACCAGGTCTTTCAGGAGAAGCACGGCTTTCTGCCTAACCTGAGCATTGTAGATTTGCTGTTCAATATGGGGCCGGAGAGTTTGTTGATGTTGTAGGTTACTTATGGGAATTAGGGGTTGAATTAGTTCATTTCTAAACGGGTTTGAGATAAATGTTAGTATCACGAGGGGACAAGTTGACAAGGCAACAAGCGCCTTGCGGTATATCATTTACTTCATTTCTGCCCCGTTATGAACCGGGAAAAGAGCCGAATAGCAATCTGCATTATTTACAAACAACACAGATTCAAGAAACAGTAGCATACTGAACCTAATTCAGTCGTATAGTGAATGCAGCACACCAGAATAATATTGATAATCAAGAAGTTACAAAAAGCACAGTCAAAACCTTGATAAATTACAACAAATCAAAATATCATTGTGCTCATTTCGTAGCGGGATTGAACACAGAGGTACGAAGTATCCACCTCCCCTTTAGGGGATTCGGGGAGTATTCAACCCCTGCTTCGCATCACTTATTGAACCTCTGCAAGAACTCCGCCAGGTTCTCCCCTTCTTCCAGGCCCAGCTTTTTCCGAAGGCGATAACGGCTGATTTCCACTCCGCGCAGAGAGATGTTCAGCAAGGGAGCTATCTCTTTGGAGAGCAGGTTCATCTTGATATATGCACAGAGCAGTTTATCCTTGTTGTTCAATTCGGGATATGCCTCTTCGAGTTTTCTGAAGAAGTCGTGGTACACAGAGTCAAAGGTGCTTTGGAAAGCCTGCAAGTCGTCATCGTGCTCAATATTCGTTTCAATCTGTCCCAGTAACCGAAGTGTTTTACGCCGGAGGGAAACCAAGTTTTCTTCACTGATGGAATGGGAAATGCCTAATACTTCTTTCTTGATACCCATCAGCATCTCATTCTTGCGCACAATATTCAAGGTAGTACGGATTAGTTCTTCTGATTTATGGCTTAACTCTGCCTGCAAGTTCTCCTCTTTCAGTGAGTCAATCTTCTGGTCTTTCAATTCACTCTCTTTCTTGAATTCTTGTTTCTGCCTGTAGAGCTCCAGCTCTTTTTGCATCAACAGATGCTTCCGGCTGACAGCTATGCGATAGGCTATATAATATAGTAGTAAACCCACAGCGACTGCATATATCAAGTAGCTCCACCAGGTGCGATACCAAGGGGGCAAGATTTCAAATGAGAACGAAGTCATTACCAACTCCTGGTCTTTATCGGTCATCAATTTTACGCTAAACACATACTTACCTTCATGCAGACCCGTAAATTCTTTAATAGTATTCTCACTGTACTCGTTCCATTCTCCCCTTTCGCTCCCCTCGCTCAAGCGATAGGAAAAAAGAGCCGATTGGGATGCATCGTTACTGTTCACATTATACTCTATGCGGAGGGAGTTGTGTTTATAGGGAATAGTGACAAGAGAATCTGTGTAATGATAGCTACGCCCGTAAATCAATGAGTCGCGTCGTCCTGTGAGATATACACGGCGTATCTGTAGAGATAGCTTTTCCTTACCCACAGCCGTCGATGAAAAGCGTACCAGGGAAAAACCTTCTTCCGTTCCCACCACAGCTTGCCCGTCATATACATTTACATGCTCATAGTTCTCTATCAAAGAGCCCTTCAAGAATGTGTCATGAGGCAATTTTGAATAGGTATTCTTCACAGCATCGTAGCGCAACAACTTGAGAGCTTCACCTGAAACGTACCATATATTATGGGCCATATCCATGGTGAGATAACTGTAAGCGGCTTTCCCGTCCAACATATTTTCCAACTCATGATATTCTTCCAGACTATCCGTGGCTTGATTGTAGCGCCACAACCCGTAATGTGACACTGCAACTGTTTCACTGTTTACCTGCGTCAGAAATATATCATAACCGGAAGGGAAAGCGCTATGGTTATACTTTTTCAAACTTACCACTTCCTGCAAATCATCCGACAGAATCAAGCGGCAGACACCTCTGTCCTTATTTGTCACCCATAACGCATTACCCGAACTTTCAGCCATTAGGCTTTTTGCAGCATAAGTGAAATTCTTAAGCCGGAAAGCAGGCTGCCAACGCCCGGCCACTTTTTTCAGTAAATGCAACCCACTATATTTACCATAAGTACCCGCAATCAGCACATCCGGGCGACCGTTCAAAGAGACAAGGCTCCTGACACCTTTTATACCATCCAAATGCTCCATCTTATCGCCGTCTATCACAAAGACACCGTTGTCCGAAGCACAGAACAGCTTACCGTCATAGTTTAGGAAAGACCACATCTGTCCACCGGTTCCGGGAACAAAAGTCATCGGTATCTCTTTGTTCAGTTCAGTGGATGGTAGTGTTGTATAAAGGCCTTGATTGGAAGCCAGATACAACTTACCCTGATAAACGATAGAAGAATATCCGGACCCAATGACCGGTTTATTACCATATAGAGAAGAAACGGGCGAACTCAAATGTACACAGTCAATGCCATTATCCAGCCCCAACCAAAGGTTGTTCAGCGCATCGAAAGACATACTGAGCACTGTTTTGTTCTGCAATCCACTATTAATGGAAATCACATTCATTTCATCCTTTTCCAAATCAAGCAAACAAACCCCATCCTGCACAGAGCCAAGTGCCAGCAAAGACTGGTTAAGAGCAGCACAAAACACACGATTGTGCTGCATAAAGCTATCTGCAACACTATTGAACTTCTGCACCGTCTCGCCATCATAGATAAAAAGGCCGTTGTAACGGGTGGCTATCAGAATCTTGCCACTATAGGGTAATAGTCCCGATACCCTGCCCAGCATCTCCGAACCCGGCACCAAACTGAACTTCTTTCCATCCATCACCAGAACTCCCTCGGCCGCACCGATATAGAACTTATTATATAAAATGGCCGACGTATAAATCTCACCCGGATACTCCAAGTATTCCAACTTATTATTTTCCCAGTAGAACAAACTACGGTCTGATTGGAAATAGATTCTCTCTTTATCCTGCAATATGTTCCATATCACGCCAACTATTGAATTCGGGGGCAAATTATCCGAAAGGCATGTATAGTCCAATCCGCCCAGCCTGTTTGGAGTGAAATAACCGAACCACCCGATTCCACCGATATAAATCCGTCCGTCATTCCCTATTCTCATGGCCCGCGCCTTTGCATTACGTATAGGGTAAAGATTCCAGCTTGCACCGTCAAATTCGAGTAAACCGTTACTATTGGCCACATACATCCAACCGTTATCGTGTTGCTGTAACATCCAGTTTTGATTACCTGCCTTATAAGTATGGCGGGTATAGTTCGTTACCGGGCGTTGCCATCCTGCATTCAACTGCACCGACAGCAATAACAAAAGGGTAAGTATAAAATAGGACTTGCTTTTCATAGCGGTCAACATTTGCGTTTATGAAGCAAAGATAACTCCTTTACTCTAAAGTAGTATTCCACCACATCATCTTTAACAGATTTATTCAGAAGAAGCATACTTGAAAGAAAACGTACTTATAACCAACACCTTACAACATTCGTGAGAAAGTAATGATGTAGTCAAAACCGGCATTTGATGTAATTATGATGTAGCCGATTTCGGAATACGAATGCCTCATACCTGTATATTTGTCATTACTCTACAGAAGAATGCATGGAAATCGTTCTTCTTAATTTTAAATCAAAATATAGTAGTATGAAAACACTCTTGAAGAACAGTCTGACTTTTCTTTTGATGCTGATGCCGGTATTGGCTTTCGCCCAGCAAGCACCTCAGATAATGAATGTCAGCGCACGCCAGACGACATCCCTCGACGGGCAGTGGAAAACAATTGTAGATCCTTTTGAAAACGGCTACTACGATTACCGTCTGAAACCCTATGACGGAGGTTATGCCCAGGACAAGACTTATTCCGACAAGACCAAGTTGCAGGAATACGACTTTGAAACGGATAAACTGCTGTTTGTTCCCGGAGACTGGAACACACAGCGTCCGCAATTGTATTATTATGAAGGAACCGTATGGTACCGCAAACATTTTGAATACTCCTTGCAGCCGGGCAAGCGCCTTTTCCTAAACTTCGGAGCTGTTAATTACGAGGCTATCGTGTGGCTGAACGGCAAACGTCTGGGAAGGCACATCGGCGGGTTTACTCCTTTCAACTTTGAAATTACCAACCTCCTGAAAGAAGGCACGAACAGCCTCGTGGTCAAGGTGGACAACAAACGCCTGCCCGAAGCTGTGCCCACGGTCAATGCAGATTGGTGGAACTTCGGTGGAATAACCCGTCCCGTCACTCTGATAGAAATGCCTGCAACCTATATACGCGACTATTACGTACAGTTGGCAAAGGATGACAAGAACATGATTGAGGGCTGGGTGCAACTGGAAGGTTCTGACAAGGAACAGAAGATAACACTGGATATTCCCGAACTGAAAGTAAAGAAAGAAGTCACGACCGATGCCAACGGGTATGCTTCATTCCTAATAAAAAGCAAACCTATACTCTGGACTCCGGAGAATCCGAAATTATATGCCGTGAACCTGGCTTCCGAAACGGATAAGGTTTCTGATGAGATAGGTTTCCGCACGATTCGCACGGAGGGCATCAAGATATTGCTGAATGACAAGGAAATCTTCTGCAGGGGTATCAGCATCCACGAAGAAACTCCCTATTACAGTGGTCGTGCTTACTCAAAAGACCATGCCCACACATTGCTGAGTTGGGCAAAGGAACTGGGATGCAACTTTGTTCGCCTGGCCCATTATCCCCATAATGAAGAGATGGTGCGCGAGGCCGAACGTATGGGCTTCCTTGTATGGTCCGAAATTCCCGTGTATTGGACGATTCACTGGGAGAACAAGGATACTTACCAAAATGCGGAGCAACAATTGTGCGACATGATTGCCCGCGACAAGAACCGTTGTAACATCATCATCTGGTCTATTGCCAACGAAACTCCGCACAGCAAGACGCGTCTCACGTTCCTCTCTAATCTGGCAAACAAAGCAAGAAGCCTCGATAGCGTCCGCCTAATTGGCGCAGCTATGGAGAAGGAAGAAGTACAGCCGGGTGTTCTGACGGTAAACGACCCGTTGGGAGAGCTATTGGATATCATCAGCTTCAACGAGTATGTGGGCTGGTACGATGGCGACTCTGAGAAATGTGACCGCGTGAACTGGACATTCGATACTCAGAAACCGGTATTCATCAGTGAACTCGGAGGCGGTGCTTTGTACGGGCACCACGGCTCACCCAAAGAACGCTTCACGGAGGAGTATCAGGAAGATTTGTATATCCGCCACGTGAACATGTTGAAACGTATTCCGGGACTTGCCGGCACTACTCCGTGGATATTGAAAGATTTCCGCTCACCGCGCCGCCATGTACCCGAGATTCAAGACGACTTCAACCGTAAAGGACTGGTTTCTGACAAAGGACAGAAAAAGAAAGCATTCTTTGTTTTGCAAAAATGGTATAAAGAATTAACCGAAGCATATAAATAGCTCACAACAAGACCTCATTAATAACTTTAAAAAAGAAAGGACGCCTATGAAGTAACACCTATGAGAATACACTTTCTTTATAGGAAGCAGCTCAACTGTTTTCTGTAGAGAGAAAGAAGATGAAGGTTATCATCTTCACATGAAAATTAACCTTTAATTTATTCATTCAAAATTAAGTCTAATATGAAACATTTTTTGGTATTCCTATTACTCTTTATTGGTATCGGAAGTGTCACGGCACAAAATGCCAGAATTACCGGTACAGTAAAAGATAACACAGGAGAGGCGGTTATCGGTGCTAATATAAAAGTAAAAGACAGCACCGGCGGCACAATCACAGACATCGACGGACATTTTAACATTGAAGCCTCATCTAATGCAACTCTTGTAGTATCTTTCATCGGATACATTACTCAAGAAGTACCCTTGAAAGGTAGAACCAATGTAGTAGTAACCCTCTCGGAAGACTCTCAAACACTGGATGAGGTCGTTGTAGTGGGTTATGGAACTCAGAAGAAAGTAAACCTGACCGGTTCTGTTGCAGCAGTAAAAGTCGATGAAAAGATTGCCAGCCGTTCCATCACAAACGTATCTTCCAGTCTCTCGGGTTTGGTGCCGGGATTGGTAGTGAGCCAAACAACCGGTTTTGCAGGTGGAGACGGTGCTTCGCTGAAAGTACGCGGTTTGGGTTCCATCAACAATTCTGACCCATTGATTGTAGTGGACGGGATGCCGGATGTAGATATCAATCGTATTAATATGAACGATATTGAAAGCATCTCAGTCTTAAAAGATGCAGCTTCGTCAGCCGTTTACGGTTCGCGTGCAGCCAACGGTGTTATCTTGATTACCACCAAAGGCGGTTCTAAAGAAGCCAAATCCAAAGTGACTTATAATGGTTCTTATGCCTTATCAAGCCCCGTAGAGTTTTACGACTATTTAGCCGACTATAGCCGTGCACTGACCATGCAGATGCGCTCTGCTGCCACAGGTAACAAATCGACCAGTTTCCAGCAGGGTACGGTAGAGCAATGGATGGCCATGGGCTTGGTAGATCCTATTCTTTTTCCGAACACCGACCAATATGACGAAATGTTCCGTACCGGTGCCATCATGAACCATACGGTTTCAGCCTCCGGCGGCAACGATAAGATAAATTTCTATACTTCACTCGGCATCATGGACCAGGAAGGTCTGCAAATCCACAATGACTACAGCCGTTATAACATGCGTTTGAACGTGGATTATAAGGTTCGTGATAACGTAAAAATAGGTATCAGAACAGATGGTAGCTGGTCAGAGCGCCAGACACCTCGCGGCGCAGGTTTGGAAACTGCAGGTTTAAAATATGTCATCTCCGGTATTTTGAACAAGCATCCTGAAACAGGTGAATACGGCGGTGCCATGGCTTATGGAGAATCTGCTTCTGCCGGTAATGCTGTTGCCGAATACGAAGCTTATCGCACAAATACTTCCCGCAAAGAATTTAATGGAAACGCTTACTTGGAATGGGAACCGCTTAAGGATTTGAAGTTGAACGTCAGTTACGCTTTGCGCTATTATAACCAGTTCAGCAAAAGCATCCAGAATGTGGTGAACCAGATGAACTTCCAGACCAACAGTATAGCCCGCACCATGCCGGATACAGGTGATATCATCAGCAATTCCAATAACGAAGGTCATAAGACTTTGTTCCAAGGACGTATCACTTATGAAAAGGAAATCTTCAAAGGGCATCATATTTCCGCCATGTTCAATGCAGCCGAAGAATACTGGTTCCAACGCAACATGGGTGCAGGACGTAAGAACCGTTTGCACAACAGCCTTGAAGAACTGGATGCAGCTTCCAAGGAAGTACAGACCAACGACGGTAAATCCGAATCCGAAGGTTTGCGTTCTTTCATAGGCCGCGTCAACTATACATTATTTGATAAATACTTGTTTGAATTCAACTTCCGTTCCGACGGTTCTTCCCGCTTTGCCAAAGGACATCAATGGGGTTTCTTCCCATCAGCTGCTGTAGGTTGGCGTGTTTCGGAAGAAGCCTTCTTCGCCCCGTTGAAGAAAGCAATCAGTAATGCCAAGTTCCGTGCTTCTTACGGTTCTCTGGGTAATAACTCCGGAGTAGGACGTTACGAACAAAAAGAAACAATGGGAACTACCAATTATATTGTTGGAAACAACGGTCTTGCAACCGGATTCAGTGCCAATAAGATGATTAACCAAGACCTTTCTTGGGAAGAAACCCGTGTCATCAATATAGGTTTGGACTTAGGATTCTTCAACAACCGACTGACTGCGGAACTCGACTGGTACGACCGTTTCACCACCGGTATGATTCGTGGTTCCAGCATATCTTCGTTATTAACCGGTTATTCGGCACCGAATATCAATGTGGCCGACCTGCGTAACCGCGGTATTGAAGTGAATCTGAACTGGCAGTCCAGTATTCGCAAATTCGAATACAGCGTCAATGTAAACGCTTCTTATAACGTAAATAAGCTGGAGAAATGGGGTGACTATCTGAACCGTGGGTGGATTATGCTCGACATGCCTTACCACTTCCTCTATATATATGAAGCTTATCCGGGTTTGGTGCAAAGCTGGAATCAACTCTACAATGCACCCTATCAAGGAGATGCCTACAACGCACCGGGTGACATTATCCTCAAAGACTTGAATGGTGACGGTAAAATCAGTGACCTTGATAAGAAAGCATACACCGACAAATACCGCGATACCCCGATGGGACAATTCGGTATTACTTTGACCGGAGCCTACCAGGGTTTTGATATCCAGGCTTTGTTCCAGGGTAACTACGGACGTTCTGATGTATGGTTGGATGATTTGAACAATACCAAGATACCGGATAACCGTTATGCATTCCAACAATTCCATTGGAGTGATTCTTGGTCGTTAGACAATCGTGGTGCCTCCCTACCCCGTCTGCTGAATGGTAGCGGCGGTAACAAGAACCGTGAAGAAAGTACATACTGGGCTTATAATACCAACTATTTCCGTTTGAAGAACTTACAGGTTGGTTATACCGTTCCCGAACGTTATATGCAGAGAATCGGTTTCAACCGTGCACGTATCTACTTATCCGGTGAGAACCTCTTCACTTTAACTCCCTGGAAAGGTATCGACCCTGAAAAGCCTCATGGAAACGACCTATACCCATTGGTTAAAACCTACTCAATCGGTTTGAATATAGAATTCTGATAACTCAACAAATAAGAAAGAATATGAAATATATTAAGTATATAGCATTAGCCGGACTGGTCGGTTTAACATCTTCTTGTATAGATGACCTGCTGAACCGTCCTGCTACAACAGAAGTATCTTCGGACCTCTTTTGGACAAGTACAGATGATGCCTTGTCCTCTACCTACGGTGTTTACAACGCAGTGCGGACTTTGTTTGCAACTGATTACTACTACGACGGGCATGGCGAATTCCAAAATACTCGCGGTAAGAGTATCGGTGATATTTCTTCATGGGGACCCGGAACGCCGGGCAGCGGATTTTCCAGTATGTGGAACAATGCATACCGGGTTATCAACCGTGCCAACTACACCATTCAGTATGTAGAGCAAATGATTCAAGCAGAACAGAATGCCGTAACCAAAGCATCTTTGGAGGCTATCAATGCCGAGAATTACTTCCTGCGTGCATTGGCCTATTTCCGTTTGGTTCAAAACTGGGGTGATGTTCCTTACTATCGCCACGTACTCAGCGGCAATGATGAAGCATGCTCATTGGTACGCACCCCTATTGCTACCATCATTCCTGAACTAATCACCGACTTACAGAATGCATCTGAAAAGCTTCCCGTAAGCTATGGTGATAAGTACGGACGTGCCACGCAAGTTGCCGCACTGGGCTTTAAAGCAAAAATAGAATTGTACTATGCTTGTTGGAACAAAAACGGATGGCCCGAACTGGAAGGCTTCGAGCCGAGCAGCAGTGTAGCCCAAACCTATTATGCCGCCGCTGCTTCAGACTTCAGCAAAGTAATCAACAATTATGGCCTGACAATCTTTGGTGATGGTAATCCCGGCACTGAAGACAAACCCAACTATAGAGAGCTGTTCCAATATTATAATGAAAATTGTTCGGAAATCATCTTCTCCATTACTTATGGCGGTCCTTCTCTCGGCCAGGGTGAAAGTTTGTTGCGCGACTTCGGTACCCGTACCACCGGTAATGCACAATGCTGGATTATGCCTACTGTCCGCTTGGCAAACCGTTACCAATCAACTGTCACCGGTGATTTCTGTGATGAGCTTATCTTGTCTAAAGATGCTACACTCCCTAATGGAGCGCGTAACCGTGCCAGCTATGAGAATCGTGACTGGCGTATGAAATCGACCATCATGTGGGATGGTGAGTCTTACAAGAAAATTACAACGGACGGCCTGACAATGGGTGACGAATATACCTGGATGTTCGGTGAAAGAAATGAGGCCAACGGTTTCATCAATAATGATGCCAGCAATCAAACCGGTTATATCTTCCGTAAATGGATACGCCAGGAAGCCGGTTGGGAGCGTACAGATGGTCCGCAGGATTTCTATCTGATGCGTTTGGCCGATGTGTATCTGATGTATGCCGAAGCTGTCAACGAAACGTCCGGTCCTACCAGCGAATGTGTAGCCTTGCTGAATAAGATTCGCAGCCGTGGCAACCTGCCGGCTTTAACACCCGACAAGTATGCCAATTCCGAAGCATTCTTCAATGCCATTGAGCAAGAACGTATTGTGGAACTGGCCACTGAAGGTATGCGTCCATTCGATATTCGCCGCTGGAGAAAAATCCATGACATATGGGGAGAGGCAAACAGTGACGGTTTAACCTTGTATGATACAAATGGCACACGCATACGTGATGAATTCAAGAATGCACCCGAACTCAATTTCCAAAAGAATTATATCTACCAGATTCCAGAAAACGAAAGAAACCGCAACCCGAATCTGACTCAGAATACTCCGTGGAGATAAGCAATTACCATAAAGTTCATTAAATACAAAAAGAATCGTATGAAAAACCTATATAAAATATTGACTCTTGTCATAGTATGTCTTTTGTCCCAATCATGCAATGATTATCCGGTAGATGATAATGGTTTGCTGGTTACTGACAGTGAAGAATGTTACATCTCTTCCCTCATATTGAGAGGACCGGATGATAGGGACGTATTGATAAGCGGTGTTACCATCGATGACGAAAACAACACCATTACGGGGATAGCTAAATTTGGTACCAACATCAAGAAACTGAAGCCAGAATGTGGTACTGCCAAAGATTGTATCGTAACTCCGACTATGGGAGTGTGGACTGATTTCAGCCAACCCCGCCAGTACACTGTAATTTCCGGTAATCGTCAAGTGAAGAAGACCTATACGGTCACTATCACTTTGCAAGGAGAATAATCGATCAGTATAAACTTCTAAGAAACAGAATATTGTTATGAAACTATTGAAATATGCAATGCTGCCCTTCATCGCTCTCTCTTGCTTCGCATGTAGCGATGACGATGAATCTGCCATTAAAAATGACATGATAAAGAAGACGGTTTCTCCTGCCATAGCCGGAGAAAAAATAGAGTTTGCCTATGCCATGGGAACCACTAATGGAAGAATAAATAAGGCTGAAGCAGTTGCCTCCATTACCGGAGCAACCGGTACGGGATTTGAGCTGCACTCCTGGTTCACAGCACAGACCGGAATGGATGTTAACGGTGTACATTATGGTGCCGGTGAAGATGTGCCTATCCAAACCGTTAAAGACGCATCTACCGACGGTAGCATTTCTACAGCCAACCTGATGGAGAAAGTCGATGCGCATTACATCAACCCGACCATTGCCATCGGAACCACCCAGACAGACCTCATTGCCGCCACACTACGCTATAACTTCGTAGTGCCCGAAGATGCAAAAGGCAAAACATTCAGCATTACCTTTACTGCCGTTTCCAGTACAGGCGACCGAGTGTCTTACAAAACCCCTAATTACAAAATCTCCAAGATGGACATGAAACGTCTTATCGAATTGGAGAACGAAGGTGCCTGCTACTTCTCTATCGAAGACATGAAGGCTTATACCAAAGAGGAAGTAAACGCTCTGAACTTGTCCGGCAAGATTGATTTCATCTATAACTACCAGGCCAAACTGAATGATTTTGACTATGCACACTCTTTCGTATCTCCTGCAACGGACCCGAAATTCATCGCCATCAGTGGTATTGTCCCCTCGGGTGCCACCAACAGCACCCCCATGGAACAACGTGCCAATGTGCATGATGCCCAGTTGAAAGGAAGCAATCCGGCTGTTTACGTGGACGATATAGACTTCGAGACGCTGGATTTAGGCGGAGCCATGAACTATGTACTGAACCTGAAAAAGGACGATAGTGCATTTATGAAGACTGCCGACGGTAAATGGGCTGCATACATCTACGTGAACAGCGTTGACGGTAGCGGTAAGATGACAGTAAGTATCAAACGTTATCCTTTGTAATCTAACCCCTTACACAACATGAACCGAATAAAAACATTGACTCTTCTTCTCATGATTATCCTCTCAGTAGGAATATCTGCTCAAAATCCCCGGTCGGTCTTTACCGACCGACCGGTGGATGAGGCAGCTATATATTTCACTCCCGAGAATTTTAATGTGAAAACTGACGGGCGTATGGATGTTTCCGATGCTTTGCAAGAAGCATTGAACCGAACCAAACAGAAAGAAAATGGTTGCGGTATCCTCTTTATCCCCGAAGGAGTGTATAAACTCAGCAAGACGATTTACATCCCCTCAGGTGTTCGTATCATTGGTTATGGCGGCAAACGCCCGGTTTTTGTCCTTGCCAAGCAAGCACCCGGTTTTCAAGAAGTTACCCGGGAAACTGCAAAAGGGAAATACCTTTTTTGGTTTATCGGCGGGGGGGACCCCCCCGGCGGGCGGGTACGGGCATCCGGGAGGCCGTATAGGCGATGCCAATGCAGGGACTTTCTACAGTTCAATGATGAACGTAGATATTCGTATTGAAGACGGAAATCCCAATGCCTCTGCCATTCGCGCACATTTTGCACAGCACTGCTCTATTTCCAACGTAACCATTCATGTGGGAAAAGGCCGTGCGGGTATTGTCGATGCCGGAAACCATTTGGAGAATATAGCCATTTACGGAGGAGAGTATGGAATTGACACAGACAAGTCAGCTCCCGGATGGCCTATTATGTTACTTAACTCCTATTTTGAAGGACAGCGTAGGAGTGCCATCCTCACTAATGAAGGAGGATTGACCATCGTTCGTATGCGGGCAAAAAATGTACCCGTAGCCATAGAAATTAAAGAGAATGCTCCCGACAGGCTATTTATGGAAGATTGCATTTTCGAAGATGTACACCACACCGGGGTTATTCTGACAGATGCAGGAAATGCAGCAACACAAATCAACCTTAGAAATATCCAATGTAAAAATGTTCCTATGTTTGCTTTGGAACGCTTTACAAACAAACAAGTATCCGGTAAAGGAAAAACATACCGGGTAACCCGTTTCATTTTCGGTTTTAATGCCGACAGTCTGGAAGACACTCCTCAAATAGTGCGCCGGGTAGAAACAGAACCTATTAAAAACATTACTCCTTTGGATGCCGGCGATACCCCGATGCTGCCCGCTACGGAGCAATGGGTAAACATCCGCGATTTGGGTGCCAAAGGAGACGGTTTCAGTGATGACACACACATTTTCCAGGAAGCAGTAGAAAAGTATGCCAATATCTATATTCCCCAAGGATGGTACATTGTAAAAGAGCCGTTGACTCTGAAACAAAACACGAATCTGATAGGCCTGCACCCCGGCACTACTATCTTATTAACCTTGGGCGGCAATCTCGCATTCAGCGGCTTCGGTGCCCCGCAAGCACAGTTGACTACTCCCCAAGGTGGAAAGAACATCGTATGCGGTATCTTCCTGAATGCCGATGCCTACAATTACCGGGCTGTCAATTGCAAATGGATGGCAGGCGAAGGCTCCTATATGTATGATGTCAAATTCAGCGGGCACGATAAAGCCCGTTTCTTCCACAACGGACAAAGTGCGGTCAATCCTTTGGAGAAACCTATGTCCATCACTCCGGAAACTCACGACCTCATTACCCGTGCCTGGGACAACCAGCATTGGAGCCTATGGATTACAAACGGAGGAGGAGGCTCATTCCGGGATATATGGACAGCCAACGAATATAGTTCGGCAGGACTGTACATCAGTCATACAGATACCCCGGGACGTATTTACGGAATGTCTTTAGAGCATCATTTACGCAATGAAGCCATCTTCCGCAATGTTGCCAACTGGAAAATCTACGACTTCCAGTTTGAAGTGGAAGCAGAAGGCATCGATACGCAACCTTTGGACCTGATAGACTGCAAGAACCTGACTTTTGCCAATTTCTATTCCTATCGCGTATCGCGCATGTTGAAATCCTATCCGTCGGCTATACGCACCTGGAATTGCAAGGATATTGAGTTTCTGAATGTTCACAACTATGCACATGCCCGCGTAAAGTTCACTTCCAATGCCAGCCTTTACGATGTCAATACCCACCGGGAAGCACGCCGTTGGGAACTGGCACGCCTTTCATTGACCGGCAAGGAAAACCGTAAATACCCATTGAGCCAGGAAAAAGGAAAAGCCGAACTTGTAGTCACCGGATTTGAGTTCATTGACGGACTGGCACAAGACAGCCGGGGAAATATATATTTCTGCGAGCATCGCATGCGCCGCATCTATAAATTGGATGCCCGAAGCGGGCAGGTAACTTCTATTGCCGATTTCCCCTGGAACGCAGTAGCACTGGCATGCGATACACAAGACAACTTGATTGTCGTTACCAAATACATCTCCCAACCCGGCTATAATAATGACGATACCCGTAACGGCAACCGTCCTCTATTCGGCTGGAAAGGTTCGGGAGGGCTGTGGGGCTTCAATTATGTTCCTAAGCTTTACGCAATACGTCCCGATAATCCGGATGAAAGTTTCCAAGTTTTACCGTTAGTGGATATGAAGCAATTTGCTGCACCGCAACAAATTTATTATCCGGGTAATAGAACCATCACTCAAAGCGAGTATTACAACGGAAGAAAGCCGGAACAATGTTTTGTTGCTCCCGACGGTGTAACCATCATTCCGAATTACGAAGATTTATTCCGTTGTTCATCTCTGGTTAAGGCAGTACCGGGCAAAACAGTCTATACATTGGATGAATATCACCAACGCGTAATCCATGCGGATGTAGATGCCCAAGGCTTCTTGCAAAACTGTCGCATATTTGCCGACGGAGGCGACCGGAGCGTAGTTACGGACTCTAAAGGCAACGTATATGTAGCCAACGGAGACATTTCCATATTCTCCCCGTCAGGTGAATCCATAGGTACGTTAGAGGTGCCGGAACGTCCCACGTCTCTACTGATATCAGGAAACAAGCTCTATATCACAGCTCTTTCTTCGCTCTATCAAATAGAGCTTTAACAATAGGATTATCATAATAAGAGATTAGGATTATCAATCATGACAAAGTGATATTTTCATAGGTTAGATTTTTAAGTTTGTAACTAAGGTTGCGATTCAGGTTTAAGTTAAAGAGGCGGATAACTACTTGTTTTTTTTACATCCGCCTCTTTTTTAGTAGTTTTGGCAGTAATATCATTTATAACATATCACCATGGAAAGAGAGAAAAATACACTCCTGCAAAAGGCCTGCCATTGGATGGCTGCCGTTATTATATCCTTATTTGTCCTGCCCCCTGTCCACGCCCAACGCCAAACCCAAACCATCAACGACAGCTGGAAGTTCCTCAAAGGAGAATGCACCGCAGCAGCCGACAGCGCCTTTGACGACAGCAAATGGACATCCATCCATCTGCCCCATACCTGGAATACCGATGCTTATACCGAAAAGGATTACTACCGCGGCACCGGTTGGTATCGCCGACAACTGACCTTGCCTCAGGGCTGGAAAGAGAA
>OGPV01000285.1_pt1 | contig 41744 bp, 28 predicted proteins | sample 1553001 | NCBI WGS metagenome assembly OGPV01 (sample SAMEA2580268, study PRJEB22360) | human gut metagenome | biome: human gut; feature: human-associated habitat; material: faeces | place: Denmark | collected 2008/2010
ACGCTCTCGGAGCACCGGAGGCGGAGAGAAACCAGCCGGCTTCGTCTTCGTGAAGAGCCGCAAGTCGCTGTGCACCTGTTCGGACATATAGACAAACCCATCGATCGACCCCAGGAAATAGCGGGTCAGCCATTTGTCGAACGGCCGTTTTTCATGTGGGATCACATTGTCCAACAGGGCGATCGTACGCACGCCGCCTCGCCGTGCGATGCGGCAGACCGTACCGAAAGCGGGAGCCATCACCGGAATCCAGTAGCGGACGATCACCGCATCGGGCTTTGCGCGGCGGAGCCTCCACCCTGCGCGAATCCACGTCAGCGGATTAACGCTGCTTACCTCCCGCGTGATATCGATTCCTTCGGGAGCGGGATCGCTGCTGAACTGGGTCGTTCCGGGAAACAGCAACGACGGATATTGTGTCGTAAAGGTAAAAATACGGCAGGCAATGCCCATCTTGGTAAATGTGCGGGCCAAAGCCTGATTAACGGTCGCCAGCCCCCCCCGGAAAGGATAGGCCGGGCCGAGTATGACAACGGATTTCAATGTGTGTTTTTCCTGCGACTCCATTTCGGTCAGTTGAGATTGGATCGGTTGGGTATGGTTCAGTTTAAAAGTACGGTTTCCGTTCGGTGCGTATAAACGCAAAACCGGCTGGGGGTCGGCCCAAAAACATGACGGCGGTCCGTTGGGAGTGAAACGGCAACGGCATTGCGGATTGCCGGTGCCCCGGACCGCGAGGCGGCTACCCCCGTAAAATCACCTGCGCGTAACATCGTTGACGGGACGGCCTGCCAAAAACGCGCGCAGGTTATCGGTCGTGACGGCCATCAGCCGCTGGCGGGCCTCTTTCGTCGCCCAGGCCATGTGCGGCGTGATGCAGCAGTTTTTCGCGCTCAGCAATGGATTGTCCGGCTTCGGGGGTTCGGACGAAAGTACATCCACCCCGGCGGCATAGATACGCCCCGCATTAAGGGCATCGGCCAGCGCCTGCTCGTCGACCACCGGTCCGCGGCTGGTATTGATCAGGATGGCCGTCGGTTTCATTTGTGCGATGCGGGCCGTATTGACCATTCCCCGCGTTTCGGGCGTCAGCGGACAATGCAGGCTCACGATATCGCTCTGCCGGAACAGCTCGTCGAGCGATACGGAACGCACCCCTTCGGGAAGCTGCGACTGAGGTTTGGAAGTATAGGCCGCCACCTTCATCCCGAAACCGAGTGCAATGGCCGCAGTCGCCGCTCCGGTATGGCCGAAACCTACCACCCCGATTGTCTTGCCCGCGAGTTCGAGAAGCGTATTGTCCCAGAAACAAAAGTCCCGGTTGCGCACCCAGCGTCCGGCATGTACCTGTTCGGAATGGTGCTGCACCTGCATCGTGATGTTCAGAATATGTGCAAAGGCGAGTTGCGCCACCGAAGCGGTACTGTAGGCGGGAACGTTCGCCACGACGATTCCGCGGTTGCGGGCGGCCTCCAGGTCGACATTGTTGTAGCCGGTGGCGAGGATGCCGATGTATTCGAGTTTCGGGAGCGCCGCTATCGTCTCCGCCGTCAGCCGCGTCTTATTCGACAACAGTATCTCGGCATCTTTGGCGCGCTCCAGCACTTCGCCGGGTTTCGTAAAATCATAAACCGTACAGTCGCCCAACGCCTCGATGCCGTCGAACGACAGGTCGCCCGGATTCATCGCATAGCCGTCTAAAACCACTATTTTTTTCATCGTTATCTTGTTCTTTTACTTCGGTTGCGTTTATCGAGGCAGGAATCAGCACGAATAACATTCCTGCATTTCCCAGCAATTTATCCTGGCAGGTGATCCCCTCGCTTCGGGCTACCACACCAGACAAACACCGATCCATAAACCACGCCGAAAAGCGGCCCGACACAATCCCCTCACCCTTCGACGGCAGAACTACTATGATCCTTATCAGGCTATTTTTCTATCGCGAGCAACTGCTCTATATAGGTCCGGTCGTTACAGAGGCGCGGCACCTTGTTCTGTCCGCCGGTCTTTCCCCGCGACTTCATCCAGCGGTAAAAAGCACCCTCGGAAAGCACCGTAACAGTCGGACGCATCAGGGTCGTATCGCGGAAACGTTTGGCCTCATAATCGGAATTGACGTGTTGCAGCTCCCGGTCCAAACAGTCCGTGAATTGGTCCATATCCTCCGGCGCACGGTTGAACTCGATCAGCCATTGGTGAGAACCTTTGCTCCGATCCCCCATATAGATAGGTCCGGCGGTATAGTCGCTGACCAGCGCCCCGGTCGCCGCGCACGCGGCCTGCAAAGCCGTTTCGGCATTGTCGATAATCAACTCCTCGCCGAACGCATTGATAAAATGCTTCGTACGACCCGTAATCTTGATTTTGTAGGGTGCGAGCGACGTAAATTCGACCGTATCGCCGATCTGGTAGCGCCACAACCCGTTGCTCGTCGAAATAATCATCGCGTAATTGACACCCTGTTTCACCCCTTCCAGCGGTACCGCCTTCGACGGATCGCCCAGATCGGAAACGGGCAGGAATTCGTAATAGACGCCATAGTCGAGCATCAGCAGCATGTCGTCACGAGAAGGATCGTCCTGAATAGCGAAAAAGCCCTCGGAAGCGTTGTAGGTCTCCATGTACTTCATCGTGTCGGACGGGAAAATGCGGCGGTATTGTTCGCGGTAAGGGTTGAAATTCATGCCGCCGTGCACGAAGAGCTCCATTTCGGGCCACACTTCGAGAATGTTCTGTTTGCCGGTATATTCGAGCACTCGGTTCATCAGCACGAGGTTCCACGACGGTACGCCGGCAAACGACGTGACCCGCTGCGGCACCGCCTCGCGGCAAATCGCCTGCACCTTCTCTTCGAAATCGGGAATCAGCGCCGTTTCGGGGCGCGGCGTACGGCGCCACGAGGCCCATTTGGGCGTGTTCTCGATCAGGATCGCCGAAAGGTCTCCCTCCTGCGCCCGGCCGCCCGTACTCTCCAAACGATGGCTGCCGCCGAGGGTCAGCGTGCGTCCCCCGAACACCCCGCTTTTGGGATAGAGCCCTGCAAAAAAGCAAATAACATCCATCGGTCCGCGCAGGTGGCAACCGCTGAGCCCTTCGTCGCTCACCGGAATGAACTTGCTTTTGGCCGAGGTGGTACCCGAAGATTTTGCGAACCATTTGATTTCGGTAGGCCACAGCACATTTTGCTCGCCGGTCCGCGTACGCCCGATATATTCGCTGAACGAGTCGTAGTCGGCTACCGGCACAGCCGCGGCATAAGCCTCCGAAGTCCGGATTTTACCGAAACCGTGATCCCGGCCGAATACGGTACCGCCGGCCTGGGTAAGCAGCCGCTCGAGCTGTTGCTGCTGCACCCGGGCGGGATGCTGCATGAAAAAATCGATTTCGCCGCGCCGCTGCGAAAAAAAGAGATTGACCAGTTGTGTCAGCAGGGACATATCCTTTGCTATTTTCTGATTTATAAACCAACAGAGACGCACTCTCCTCCGGCGGCATCCGGAATTTCTTTCAGCGCTCTAACTAAAAAAACGGCCGATTCTGGCAATGGCGGACGGCAGGGCGAATACCACCACCCGGTCGAATGCATTGATCTCCATGCTGCCGGTAGCGATATAGCTGCGGTCGCCGCGCACAATCCCGCCGATCACCGCATCGTGCGGAAAATCCAATTCGCGGATCTGTCCCTTCGTCGCCGGGGAGTTGGGTTTCGCAATGAATTCGAGCACTTCGGCATCACATCCGGTCAGGCACTTGATCGCCTGTACATCGGTATTCATCGTGAAGCGGAAGATGTTGCTCGCCGTAATCAGCTTTTTGTTGATGATCGTATCGATACCCATGCTCTCGGCCAGGTTGATGAAGTTCAGGTTCTCGACTTCGGCAATTACCTTCTTGACTCCCAATCGCTTAGCCACCATAGCAGCGAGGATATTCGTCTCAGAACGCCCCGTCACGGCGACAAAAGCATCCATGTTGCTCAACCCCTCTTCGATCATCGAGTCGATATTGCGGCCGTCATCACTGATAATCAGCGTTTTTTCGAGCGTCTCGGTCAGCTTGTAGGCCTTATCCGGATTGTATTCGACCAGTTTGACGTTCGCTTCGTCCTGCAGTTCGGTAGCGATTCGCACGCCGATCCGGCTGCCGCCGAGGATCATGATGTTGTTGACCTCGATATTGGGCTTGCCCGAAAAGACCATCAGCGATTTGACATCGTTTTGGTTAGCGATCACATAGACTGTGTCGCCCTCCTGGAACTGGTCGCTACCGCGCGGAATAATCGTATCGCCGTCGCGGGAGATGGCCACGGTACGGTACGGCAGTGCTTCCCGGTCGGCCGTCACTTCGATAAGCGTCCGCCCGATCAGCGGAGAAGAACTGTCGAGCTTGAAGACGACCAGCGAAAGTTTCCCTCCGGAGAAATCGACATATTCGGTCGTACTGGTGTGCCCCAGCAGATTGATCACCTCGCGCGCAGCCACTTTCTCGGGATAGAACAGGTAGTCGATGCCCATGTTGATGAACATCTCCTTGTTGTTGGGTTCGAGGTATTCGTTGTTATCGATCCGCGCGATCGCCTTGCGGGCGCCAAGCTGTTTGGCCAGCACGGCCGAGATGATATTGATCGACTCTTCGGGACGCACCGCGATGAAAAGATCGGCCTTGCGCACCGACGCTTTTTTCAGTACGGCAAAAGTCGTGCAGTCACCCTCGATGGTAACTACGTCGGCCATTCCCGCGACCTCTTCGATCCGTTTCGGGTCGTCGTCGATCACGGTAATATCGTGCGAAGCGCCGCTGAGCATTTTCGCCAGGTGGGTTCCCACCTCCCCTACTCCCGATATGACTATCCTCATGAATGATATCTCAGATTAATATTGTCCCACTCTCCGCAAATTCCGGTCCGTTTGCGTTTTCCGAAACATCCAACAACCGGACGGAGACCGGGTTCCGGAAAGAAAAACCGGAAATCTTTACAAATTTATAATTTTGTACGGACTTTGCATCATTCCCTTTCCAAAAGGGGTATAAATTCCAAAGCAATCGTAACGATGATGACTGATTGGATCATATTCGTAATTGCCATCGGGGCGGTGGCGTTGTTCGTACTCGGATTGTCGCTCACACAGATATTCAAGGGGCACCCGATCGACTCCGAGATCGGCACGAACCGTCACATGCGGCAACGCGGCATCCGGTGCACAGCGGGCGAATTTATGCGCGAAGAAGGCAAGCGATCCGAGGGTACAAATCCCACCGAAACCGGTTGCGCGGTCTGTAAGCCGGAAACGAACGGAACGGCCGACTGCTGTACGTGTATGTCGCCATGCGATGCGGCATCCACGAAGCACTAGTCCTCCGGCTCGTTCCTGTGCGGAGAAATGCTCTGGTTCCGATCCTGTCGCGGAATCCACCAATAATAAAACCGGGGCCGCATTTTACAATGCGGCCCCGGTCGTTTGCTATCTCAGCGGACTATTGTTTCGGAAGCACCGGCTCCCCTTTTTCATCCGCAAAATTCATCGCAGCATAACGCTTGTAGGTATTGTAGCGCCATTGGGCGTTCTCTTCCGCAGCGGCAAACAACTCATCAGCCTCGGCCGGGAAAAGTTTGGTCAGCGACGAATAGCGCACCTCCTTGAGGATAAACTCGCGGAATTTACTCCAATCCGGCTCTTTCGAGTCGAGCGAGAACGGATTCTTGCCCTGCTCTTCGAGCATCGGGTTGTAACGCCACAGCTGCCAGTAACCGCAGGCTACAGCTTCTTTGCCGACGGTCTGCGTGCGGGTCATACCGCCCTTGATGCCGTGGTTGATACACGGTGCGTAAGCGATGATCAGCGACGGACCGGGATAAGCCTCGGCCTCCTTGATCGCCTGGAAATACTGGTTCTGGTTGGCTCCGATCGAAACCTGCGCCACATAAATGTAACCGTAGGTCATCGCAATGGCTCCCATATCCTTTTTGCGGATACGCTTGCCCGAAGAGGCGAATTTCGCGATGGCGCCCACCGGGGTGGCCTTCGACGACTGTCCGCCCGTATTCGAATAAACCTCGGTGTCGAGGATCAGGATGTTGACGTCGGCACCCGAAGCGAGCACATGGTCCACGCCGCCGAATCCGATATCGTAACCCCAACCGTCGCCGCCGATGATCCACTGCGATTTTTTCACGAAATACTGTTTCCACTCGAGGATCTCCTTGCAGGTATCGCAGCCGCAGGCCTCCATCATCGGAATGAGTTTCTCGCTGGCTGCGGCACTCAGCGCGCTGCTGTCTTTGCCGTCAATCCACTCCTGCATCGCAGCCTTCAGCTCAGCCGAGCAGCAACTGCAGTTGGCGATGGCGTCCTGCATCTTCAGGGCCACGCGCTCGCGCAGTTTCTCCACACCAAGGTGCATACCCAGGCCGAACTCGGCATTGTCCTCAAACAGCGAATTGGCCCATGCCGGACCCTGACCCTTGCTGTTGGTCGTGTAAGGGGTCGAAGGTGCCGAACCGCCGTAGATCGACGAACAACCCGTAGCGTTAGCAACCATCATCCGGTCTCCGAACATCTGCGTGATCAGTTTGATGTAAGGCGTCTCGCCGCAACCGGCACAAGCACCCGAGAACTCGAAGAGCGGCTGTGCGAACTGGCTGTTTTTCACAGTCTTGGTCTTGTCGACCACGGTATCCTTGTAACCCACGTGTTTGGTCAGGTAATCCCAGTATTTCTCCTGGTCGAGCTGCGATTCGAGCGGCTTCATCACCAGAGCCTTGGTCGGAGCCGGACAGACATCGGCGCAGTTGCTGCAGCCGGTGCAGTCCAGCGGGCTGATCTGGATCCGGAACTTGTAAGCCTTCGTCGCACCGACACCCTGCAGGGTCATCATGCCCTCGGGAGCGGCGGCAACCTCTTCGTCGGTCAGCAGGAACGGACGGATCACAGCGTGCGGGCAGACATAGGCGCACTGATTACACTGGATACAGTTCTCGCTCAACCACTGCGGAACGTTCACGGCGATACCACGCTTCTCGTAAGCAGCGGTCCCGGCATCCCACGTACCGTCTTCGCGGCCGAGGAATGCGCTCACCGGCAGATCGTCGCCCTTAAGGGCGTTGATCGGACGAACGACTTTCGAAATGAATTCGGGAACATCGTCGGCAGCGGCACCGTTCTCCTTGACCGTAATGTCGGCCCATTCTGCAGGAACTTCCACCTTGTGCACTTCTGCACCGCCCTTATCGACAGCGGCGTAGTTCATGCTTACGATCTCCTCGCCTTTTTTGCCGTAAGTCTTGTAGATCGCTTTCTTCATCTCCTCGACGGCTTTGTCGAACGGAATCACGTTCGCGATCTTGAAGAAGGCACTCTGCATAATCGTGTTCGTGCGGCTGCCCAGTCCGAGGTCCATCGCGATCTTCGTCGCGTTGATGATGTAGAAGTTGATCTGGTTCTCGGCCAGGTATTTCTTCATGTGGTCGGGCAGCGTCTCCTTGGTCGTCTCGGCATCGTGGATGCTGTTGAGCAAGAACGAACCGCCTTTTTTCAGTCCTTTGAGCACATCGTATTTATCGACGTACGAAGGTACGTGGCAGGCTACGAAGTCGGGGGTAGTGACCAGGTAAGGCGACGTGATCGGTTTGTCGCCGAAGCGCAGGTGCGATGAAGTGTAACCGCCTGATTTCTTTGAGTCGTAAGAGAAGTAGGCCTGGCAATATTTATCGGTCGAACCGCCGATAATTTTGATCGAGTTTTTGTTTGCGCCCACCGTACCGTCAGCACCCAATCCGAAGAACAGCGCCTCGAACGTACCCGGTTTGGCCAGACTGATCTCCTCGCCCACAGGCAGCGACTTGAAAGTCACATCATCGACGATGCCGACCGTGAACTGATTTTTCGGTTCATTGGCTTTCAAGTTGTTGAACACGGCAAGCATTTGCGCCGGAGTGGTGTCTTTCGACGAGAGGCCGTAGCGACCGCCGATAATCATCGGGGCGCCGGGCTGACCGTAGAAAATATCTTTCACGTCGAGGTACAGCGGATCGCCGTTCGCGCCCGGTTCCTTCGTGCGGTCGAGCACGCAGATACGTTTCACGCTTTTCGGCAGCACGTTCAGCAGGTATTTAGCCGAGAAGGGACGGTACAGGTGTACGGTGATAACGCCCACTTTCTCGCCTTTGGCACGCAGGTAATCGACCGTCTCCTTGATCGTCTCGGTCACCGAACCCATCGCGATGATGATATTCTCGGCATCGGGATCGCCATAGTAAACGAACGGCTTGTACTCGCGGCCGGTAATTTTGCTGATCTGGACCATCGCCTCGGCGGTCATGTCGGGAATCGCATCGTAGAAACGGTTGGCGGCCTCACGCGACTGGAAATAGATGTCGGGATTCTGGGCGGTACCGCGCGTAACGGGGTGCTCGGGATTCAGCGCACGCTGGCGGAACTCGGCGAGTGCCTTTTGGTCGAGCAATCCTTTGAGTGCCTCGTCGTCGATCAGCTCGATCTTCTGGATCTCGTGCGACGTACGGAAACCGTCGAAGAAATGCATGAACGGCACGCGGGATTTGATCGACAGGATATGGGCCAGTCCGGCCAGGTCCATCACCTCCTGCACGCTGCTGGTAGCCAGCATCGCAAAGCCCGTCTGGCGGGTTGCCATAACGTCCTGATGGTCGCCGAAGATCGAAAGGCTCTGCGCAGCCAGGGCGCGGGCCGAAACATGGAACACGCCCGGGAGCAGTTCACCGGCGATTTTGTACATGTTGGGGATCATCAGCAGCAACCCCTGCGAAGCGGTGAACGTCGAAGTCAGCGCGCCGCTCTGCAGCGAACCGTGCACTGCACCGGCTGCGCCCGCCTCGGACTGCATCTCGACCACTTTGACCGTTTCGCCGAAGATGTTCTTACGGCCTTGTGCAGCCCATTCGTCCACCAATTCGGCCATCGTCGACGACGGCGTGATGGGGTAAATAGCAGCCACCTCGCTGAACATATACGCGATGTGTGCCGCTGCATAGTTACCGTCACAAGTAATAAATTTTTTCTGTGCCATCTTACAATAAACTATTATGTCAATATGTGTTTTGTCGGCGTTAAAAAACAGATTACGGAAAGCATAATCCGTGCAAATATACTTCTATTATTTTAAACCGTCTCAAAATAAACGGCATTAATTTTACCCGGAAAACCCATTTTAGAAGCTATCGTATCCATTTTACCGCTATTTTTGTAACCGGAAGCGCCGGGCCTCCGGCCAGAAACCCGCGCGATCCGTAAAACGAAAAATACCCAAATGCGATACCTCGGACGGCTGCTTGTATATTTGGCGATCTTCTTCTTCACGCTCTCGGTGAGTTCTGTGCTCATCGCCAGGGTGATACCCGTCACTGTGACTCCGCTCAAGGTGCTCCGCCTGGTAGAAAACTTCCCGGACAAGGGGCTCTCCGTGCAATCGAACTGGGTGCCGCTGCACCGCATCAACCTCTCGATGGTACGGGCAGTGATCGCCACCGAAGACAACAATTTCCTCACCCACCGCGGTTTCGACTGGGACGCCATCAACAAGGCGCTCGACGAGAACCGCGAAGGGGGCCGCATCCGCGGAGGCAGCACCATATCGCAACAAACCGCAAAGAACGTTTTTTGCCTCCCGTCGCGTACCTGGACGCGCAAAGCAGTCGAAGCCTATTATACCTTCCTGATCGAGACTTTCTGGGACAAGCGGCGTATCATGGAAGTCTACCTTAATGTGATCGAAACGGGTGAGAACATGTACGGCGTCGAAGCTCCCGCACGGCAGGTCTACGGCAAAACGGCCGAGCACCTCAACCGCCACGAGGCATCGATGATCGCCTCGGTGCTGCCCAATCCGATCCGGATGAAAATCGCCGCACCTTCGTCTTATGTCGTACGCCGTGCGGCACAGGTGCGCTCGCTGATGAGCAAGCTTCCCCCAGTCGATTTCGACGATCCCCAACCGGTTGTCCCGGCTCGAGACCGCCGCAAATAATCCCTCCCCGATCCGTTTAAAAACGTCCGGCAACAGACAAATAGTACGCTCGCCGGAAAGATACCCGCCATAGGGCTGTACGGCAACACAAAAAAGCCGCTCCCCAAAGGGAGCGGCTCCGGTATAGATTTTATGAAAGGTAATTATTTGATGCGCTCGTAATATTCACGCGTGCGGGTATCGACGCGGATTTTCTCGCCGGTCTGGATGAACAGCGGAACCTTGATCGTAGCACCGGTCTCGACCGTAGCGGGTTTCAGCGAGTTGGTCGAAGCGGTATCGCCTTTGACACCCGGTTCGGTATAAGTCACCTCCATGTCGATGATCGGCGGCAACTCTGCAGAGAGTACGGTCTCTTTTTCGGTGTGGAACATCACTTCCACTACCTGGCCCTCTTTCATCAGGTCGGAGTTATCAATCAGGTCGCGGTTGATTATAATCTGTTCGAACGTCTCGGTGTGCATGAAATTGCAACCCATATCGTCTTCGTACAGGTATTGGTAAGGACGGCGTTCTACGCGAACCGGTTCGATGGCAACCCCTGCCGTGAAGGTATTGTCGATCGTACGGCCGTTTTCCAGGTTCTTGAGTTTCGTACGGACGAATGCAGGCCCCTTGCCCGGTTTTACATGCTGGAAATCAACGATCTGCATGGTCTTACCGTTGAATTCGATGCACATTCCGATTTTAATATCTGCTGTTGTTGCCATCTGTGTAATTTTTTTGTGAGTGCAAAAATAGCGTTTTTTTCGCAAAATAACAAACCAGGACCGCCCGACAGCCATCCGCACAGGGAATCCCTTCATCAGAAAATCCTACAGTCCCCAGATAAAAATTGCCTCCGGAACAGGTGTTTCACGCCTTGAAACCAATTTGATATTGATCAGGAAATCGGTCGCATTTTCCCGATCCTTTTCAGATCAATAGAATAGGCCGCTTCCGTTGAACAACATAAAGCCGAAATTAAAGGTAAGGAACCAGTTGTGGCTCGTCGTCGCATCATATTTCGACAGGGTCAGGCTGATCGGGCCGATATGCGTCTGGTACACCAGCGATGAATTGAAAATGTAGCGTAACCGCTTGCGCACGTCGGCCGTACTTTTGTTCGCATCTTCCGGCAAAAACGCATAAACGCTGTTTTTCAAATAGAACCTCGGTCCGAATTCGAACGTCGGGATGATTCCGCCGCCGATAAACGACTTGCTGCGGAAATCCTTCAGGTAAACCAGCCGGCTGTGCGGCGTCGGCTGGAAGGCGGGCGAAGAGATGTTCGTCGCATATTCGTTCGAGAACGACGGATGAGTCGTAATCACCCCGTCGACCAGGTAGCCGAGTGAAAACCACTTCGCAATGCGGAAGTACTGCTCGCGTGTAAACCGGGCCCCGAACCAGTAGCGGTTCTCCTCGACGCGATCCGCCGTAGGTGCAAACGTGCCGGGGGTATAGTATTCCAATCCGCTGACATAGATCGCCGAGATCGACTGCCTGAGTCCGCGTGTGGGATACATCAGGTAATTGAGATTGTTGCGGGCCAGTTCGAGTTTGACGCCCAGGAACGGAAACCGGCTCTGGTCCATCACATCGTCGTCCGAATGACCGGTGCTCTGGAAATAGCGGAAATTTTCCCGGCCAATGTTGAAACGCATCGAGAAAGCCTGGAAACGGTCGGTCGGCATGCTCAGCCCGGCGGTCAGGTGCAGGTCGCCCTGCTTGGCGAAACTCAGGTCGTTATGCTTGGAGAGCATCCCGAAGTCGCTCTTGAAAAAGTTGTAGTAGTTGTAATAAAATCCGTAATCGACCGCAAAGGGAATTTTCCAGAAAAAGTCGTTCCGTCCCCCGACGAAGACCGAAGAGTAAAGCGCGCTGAAATAACCGTCGAAATTGTAGGTATGCATGTTGCGTCCGAGCCGCCGGTACTCTACTCCCACATAAGCCTGGTTCATCGACGTGGAAGAGATATTACCGCCGAACATCAACTTGAGGCTCGGTTTGGTGCGCAGGTGCAGATCCAACTGAAACGATTTGGTCGTGTCGTTATAAGCGACGTCAGGGAAATCGCCCTCAATTTCGCCTTCGGATAGCATTTTGAAATATTCGGAACGGAACTGGTCGAAATCGAACAACTTCTGCTCTTCGAGTTTTTTGTCGAGCTGCAAAATCCGCTTCATGTACTGCGTCTGCTTCTTGCCCATCCCGCTGATTTCGTACTTGTCGAACACCAGTTTCGGCAACGACATGCGGTAAGCCGCCCGGCGCAGGTCCAATTCTGTAGTGTCGGCCCGGCGCACGACACGCTCGAGAATCTGCGGCATTTTAGCCATCGCGTCCTGATAGCCCCGGTCGATCACATAAGCCGCTTTACTGAAATCGAGCGTCGTCACATCGTCGAACGTATGGTCTATCAGAATGTCTTCGTCCGAAGGAAGGTCATAATCGGTATGCATCATCGTCAGCGCGAGGATCTGCTCCATCGGGTTATCTTCCTTGGGTTTGGAGTTGCCTTCGACACATTTGCTGCCGATGAGGATATCCGGCTTGAAATCCTCCTGCAACACCTGCCACGGGAAGTTGTTGTAGATGCCGCCGTCGTAAAGTAGCGTGGAATCCTGTTTGATCGGGCGGAATACGAGCGGAATGGTCATCGACGCGCGGATCGCTTTGCCGAGATCCCCCCCGCGGTAAACCACCTCTTTGCGTGCGGCCGCGTCGGTAGCGATGCAGCGGAACGGAACGAAAAGCTTGTCGAAGTCACCGCCACACTGGGCCGAGGGTCCCGAGAAAAATTCGACGAAAGCCAGATCGAGTGTGTTCGACTGAATCAAGCTCGTCGGGAGCTGCAATTTCGCTATCCGCTGGGGATTGCGGAAATCGATCCGCAGCGTAATCATCGCGGCATTGGGCCGGCGCTGTTTGAAATAATAGATATATTTGTCCTCGATCTTGCCGGACATCCAGTATTTGATCTGGTTCGATTCGAAAATTTCCGCCATCTGCTCCGGAGTATAACCGATAGCATACAGGCCCGCGATAATCGCACCCATCGAGGTACCCGACACGTAATCGATCGGAATGCCGTTCTCTTCCAAAGCTTTGATCACGCCGATGTGGTAAAGCCCTTTGGCGCCCCCGCCGCTCAGCACGAGTCCCACGCGCTGGGCCGATGCCAGCGTGGCCGAGAGCAGCAGGATCAGCGTAATTATGCCTCTGAGGTGGGTCATCTTCAAAATAAATTCTTAACTTTGTCTGTTAAATAACCCCGAACGGTTAAGGTTTACGATCCGTATCGCACCGGCCTGAAGGGTGTCCGTCTATTGAAAACGTTCAAAGATCGGAATTCTTTTACTATAACGTGTAAATATAGCGAAAAAACAGCCAACAATAAAGATGATTGAGAAAATAAACGACCTGCTCAAACGGGTTGAAGAGTTCAAACCGCAGGCTGCGGCGGAGATCGAAGAGTTCCGCGTGCGGCTGCTCGGCCGTAAGGGTCAGCTCAACGACATCCTGGACGAATTCAAAACCGTGGCCCCCGAAATGAAACGGGAACTGGGTCAGAAAATCAATACGCTGAAGACCCGTGCGATCGAAAAGATCAATGCCCTGAAAACCGAACTCGAAAACAGCGAGAACAACACCGCCGACAGCGGTGCATGGATCGACATGAGCCGCCCGGGCTGCAACGATCCTATCGGCAGGCGGCCCACTCCCCTCTGTGGGGGACACGCGGCCCCCCATCCGATCTCATTGGTCAAAAACGAGATCGTCAGCATTTTTGCGCGCCTGGGCTACACGGTAGCCGAAGGCCCTGAAATCGAGGACGACTGGCATGTTTTCTCGGCCCTGAACTTTCCGCCCGAACATCCGGCCCGCGACATGCAGGATACCTTCTTCATCGAAAAGAACCCCGATATCCTGCTGCGCACGCACACCAGTTCGATTCAGGTCCGCACGATGGAGCACCAGAAACCGCCCATTCGCGTGATTTGCCCGGGCCGCGTGTTCCGCAACGAGGCTATCTCGTACCGCGCGCACTGCATTTTCCATCAGGTCGAAGGACTCTACGTCGACGAAAATGTCTCGTTCGCAGACATGAAGCAGAGCATCCTCTACTTTGCCAAAGAGATGTTCGGCGAGAAGAGCCGGATCCGTATGCGCCCCTCCTATTTCCCGTTCACCGAACCGTCGGCCGAAGTAGACGTCTCCTGCAACCTCTGCGGGGGCAAGGGATGCAACGTCTGCAAGCACACCGGATGGCTCGAAATCATGGGCTGTGGAATGGTAGACCCCAATGTACTCGAGGCATCGGGTATCGATCCGGAAAAATATTCCGGCTTCGCATTCGGCATGGGAGTTGAACGGATCGCGATGCTGAAATTCGGAGTGAAAGACCTGCGCCTCTATTTTGAAAACGACGTCAGGTTCCTGCGCCAGTTCGATTCGGTGATCTAATCCCCCACCGATCCAAGCCTATGAAGGGAAGCAACTTGTTCTATATCGCCGTTACGGCCACCGTTCTCCTCTCCTGCTCCGTCGTTTCGCACGGAGGGTCGCGGGGGGCTGCGGCAGATCCGGCCGTGCGTGCCGCCAAATACTATCCGGCACCGGAACGGGCCACTTTCCTCTATACGGAAGGACTCAAAAACAGCCTGATGCACGGTGATCCCCGTCGCAGCGCCGCACTGTTCGGCGAGGTGCTCAAACTGGATTCGCTGCACGCACCGACCTATTACGAGTTGGCCAATCTGTTTGCCCAAACACCCCAACAGGCAATTCCTTACAGCCGCAACGCTTTGCGGCTCGATTCGGCGAATACGTGGTATCTCACCCAGCTCGGACAGCTCTATCTGGGAACGAAAGCTTACGATTCAGCGCTGCGGGTTTACAACAAACTGCTGAAACTCGCACCGGGCAATCCCGATAACTACGTACGCCTCGCAGCTTTGTACGAACAGCAGGGACAGCCTTTTTCGGCCATCTCGGTACTCGACACGGCCGAAACCCGTTTCGGGATCATCGAAGGAGTGTCAGGCTACAAACGGCAGTTGTTGATCAATGTAAAACTGTACGATAAAGCGCTCCGGGAAGCCAAGGAACTGACGGCAAACTTCCCGTACGATGCCTCGAATTTCGTCGCACTGGCCGAAACCTATGCGGCGATAGGACGCGACTCGCTGGCGCTGGACGCCTACAAGCAGGCCCGGACGCTCAGCCCCAACAATACACAGGTATTGGTCTCGCTGAACGAATTTTACAAACGCCGGGGCGACGATGTGAATTTCCTCTCGACAGCCCGCCAGCTATTCGAAGCCAGCGACATTCCGCTCGAGACGAAGATAGATTTCTTCAAAGAGATCACCTCTTCGAAAGATTTCTACCGCGCCAATTTTTTCCAGATCAACAACCTGATCTCGGATCTGGCAATCAAAAACCCGAACGATTTTCGCATCACGCAACTGTACGGCAACCACCTGATTTCATCGGGCAATCTCGAAGGTGCGCTGCAACTCTACAAATCCCATGTCACCGACTCGGCACCGCAACGGGAGGTATTTACCGAGATTCTCGACATGGAGTCATACCTCAAACATCCTGATTCGGTAGCCAAATACACCGCACTGGCGCTCGAAAAATTCCCGTCCGATCCCGAATTTTACCTGCGCAAAGGATTCGGCATGTTCTACTTCATGGAAGATTATGCCGGTGCGGAAAAGGAGTTTCTCAAGGCATTGAAACTGACCCGTACCGATTCGCTGCGAAGTGTGATTTACGGAACATTGGGCGACAACAGGCAGAAAATGGAAGATGGTCCGAGCGCTTACGGCTATTACCGCAAGGGGCTGAAGTACGATCCGGACAATTCTATGATTCTCAACAATTACAGCTATTACCTGAGCGAAAAAGACGAAAAACTGTCGCTGGCCGATAAAATGTCTGAAAAAGCCTGTGAACTGTCGCCAAACAACCCGACCTACCTCGACACGCGGGCCTGGGTGCTTTTTAAACTGGGGCGGTACGAAGAGGCCAAAATGCTCATGCAGCAGGCCCTTGCTCTGGACCAAAGCGGCAGCGACGAATTGTTCCTGCATTACGGGGACATCCTCTATGCGCTGAAAGATAACTTCATGGCCGTTTTTTACTGGGAAAAGGCCCGGGAGAAGGGATACGATTCAGAAGAGATAGACAAACGACTTAAACAGGTAGAGACAAAATGAACCGACCCCGTTTGCTGTTAATTCTCGCAGCGCTCTTTTGCGCACTGAACCTCGCGGCGCAAAACCAAAGCCTCGATGCGCTGCGTGACGAAATCCGCAGGGCCGAAGAGGAGATTCGCGCCACAAACGAACTGCTGGCCAAAACAAAAAAAGATAAGCAGGTAACCCAAAACCAACTCAAACTGATCCAGAACCGTATTCGCAACCGTAAGCAGATCATCGCGAACCTCGAAAAACAAACCCAGGTGATCAACGGCGATATCGGCACCAAAAACGACACCGTTCACGCGATGCAGAACGAATTGACCCAATTGCGGAAAGAGTACGCGGATATGGTTTATGCTGCCTACAAGAACTACAAACTGAACAATTTTCTCGTCTTTCTGTTCGCTTCGAAGGATTTCAACGACGCCACGCGACGTATCTCCTACATGCGCCGCTACAACCGCATGCGCCAGCAGAAAGCCGAACAGATTAAATCCGTAGCCGATTCGCTTCACGTACAGATCGGAGAGCTCGAAAACAGGAAAGCGGAACTGACCAAAGTCCGCGACACGCGTACACAAGAGGTCTCCTCGTTAGGCAAAGATGAAAAGCAGTACCAATCATCCCTGTCCGAAATCAATACGAAATCGGGTAAACTGTCGTCGGAAATCCGCAAAAAACAGAGCCAGATCAACAAACTGCAACAGCGTATTCAGGCGATTATAGCCGAAGAGGCGCGTAAAAACCGCGCGACTCCGAAATCGGCCGCGCAGGAGGAATACATCGCGAACCTGTCGGGACGGTTCGACCAAAACAAAGGCCTGCTGCCCTATCCCGTCCGCGGAGGCGTGATCGTAGACCGCTACGGCGTCCATCCGCACGCCACACAGAAAGGTTTGATGGTAAACAACAAGGGCGTCAATATCGCTTCGGGAAGCGGCGCGGAAGTACGTGCGGTATTCGAGGGCGATATCACCCAGATTGTCTTCGTGCAGGGACTCAACAATACCGTCATAATCCGCCACGGTAACTACCTGACCACTTACTCGAACCTGGCCAGCGTAAATGTGAAAACGGGGGATAAAGTGACCTTGAACCAAGTGATCGGGCGCCTCTCGAACAGTGACGACAGCGATGACTGCGTGCTGCATTTCGAGATCTGGAAGGAAACAGAAAACCTGAACCCGGAACAATGGCTCAGAAGGTAACCGGCTGATTACAAAAAAAATAACAACAAGACAGATATTATACATTAATAAAGTATAATATTATATCTTATTAAAAACTAATAAAAATTACGCCGGAATGGCCGTACAATACCAGACGCAGGATTGCTCTTTCCGCTTCAGTGGACGCAGAAAAACGACCGACTGGATACGCCGCACAGCGAAGGCGGAGGGCCATCGCACCGGAGATATTACAGTAGTCTTCTGCTCGGACACGGCACTGTTGGAAATCAACCGGCGATACTTGTCGCACGATTATTATACTGACATCATCACGTTCGATTACACGGATACGGAAAAAAAGATTATTTCGGGCGACCTGATGATCAGCATCGATACCGTGCGTGCCAATGCGCAGACATTCGGCGTACCGTTCGAAAACGAGCTCGCACGCGTAATCATCCACGGAGTGCTGCACCTGTTGGGGTATGGAGACAAAACGCCTGAAGAAGAGGCGCACATGCATGCGCTCGAGGATAAATACCTGGCGATCCGGGAAGCGCACGACGAAAGCGAGTAAAATTGAAAGCAAGAAAAACAGTAACTGATATAGAAAGAAAAAAGGGCAGGCCGAGAGCGGCAACACAAGGAAGTCTCGGCCGGATTTTGTTTAAGCAAAAATATCCGTCCGTTTCAGGGCAATACAGCTTAAATAGCAAATAAACAACAACATGTTATTCGAATACGATATCATTGTAGTGGGAGGAGGGCATGCCGGATGTGAAGCGGCGGCAGCGGCGGCAACCATGGGTTGCCAAACGCTGTTGGTGACGATGGACATGACCAAATTCGCACAGATGTCGTGTAATCCGGCCGTAGGCGGAGTCGCAAAGGGACAGATCGTCCGTGAAATAGATGCCCTGGGCGGCCTCATGGGAATCATTACCGACCGTTCCACGATCCAATTCCGCATGTTGAACCGCTCGAAAGGCCCCGCCATGTGGAGTCCGCGCGCGCAGTGCGACAAGATGCGCTTCAGCGAATTGTGGCGCGAAACGCTCGAAAACATACCGAACCTTTACCTTTGGCAGGACAGCGTAAATGAACTGTTAGTCGCCGATGGGCACGCTCGTGGCATTAAGACCCGTATGGGGGTCGAATTTAACGCAAAAGCCGTTATCCTTACCGCCGGAACCTTCTTGGGCGGCTTGATGCATATCGGCCGCTCGCAGGCCGAAGGAGGGCGCGCCGGTGATGCGGCGTCACACGGTCTAAGCGAACAACTGGCCGCACTCGGATTCGAAGTCGGCCGCATGAAAACCGGTACGCCGGCTCGCCTGGACGCACGTACGATAGATTTCTCACAGCTCAACGAACAACCGGGCGACGAAAACCCGGGCAAATTCTCATACAGCCCTGAAACAAAAGCTGTTGACAAGCAAAAACCCTGTTTTCTCGTGTACACGTCTCAAGAAGTGCACGATTTGCTGCGGAGCGGTTTTGCCGACTCACCACTCTTCAATGGAACGATCAAAGGAATCGGTCCACGATATTGCCCGAGCATCGAAGATAAACTCCGCACCTTTTCGGAAAAAAACGAGCACCAATTATTCCTCGAACCGGAAGGCGAACATACGAACGAATATTACCTGAACGGTTTTTCATCTTCACTTCCCTGGCAAGTACAAGTCGCCGCATTGCAAAAGATCAAAGGGCTGGAACATGTACACATCTACCGGCCTGGTTATGCCATTGAGTATGACTATTTTCCACCGACACAACTCTATCACTCGCTCGAAACAAAACTGATTTCAGGGCTCTATTTTGCAGGACAGGTAAACGGCACAACCGGATATGAAGAAGCTGGAGCACAGGGACTTATAGCAGGAATCAATGCCGTATTGAAACTGCGTGACGAAGAACCGCTCGTGCTCCGCCGTGACGAATCATATATCGGCGTGTTGATCGACGATTTAGTAACCAAAGGCGTGGACGAACCCTATCGTATGTTCACGAGCCGGGCCGAATACAGAATTTTACTCCGGCAAGACAATGCCGACGTGAGACTGACTCCGATCGGACACAAAATCGGCCTTGTAAGCGAAAAAAGGTACCGGGCGATGGAGCAAAAAAAATCGTCCGTAGAATCGCTTATTTCCTTCCTTCGCCGGGAGAGTGTCACGCCAGCCGATTTATCGGAGTATTTTAAAACGATCGATTCCACCCCCCTGACACAAGGCCGGAAGCTCTACGATATCCTCTTACGCAATAAAGTTACCCTAAATGGGCTGGCCGATCATCTGCCGGGGTTACAGGAGTACCTGACACAAAACCAGTGCACCGAGGAGATTGTCGAAGAAGCGGAGATCCGAATCAAGTATCATGGATACATCGAACGGGAACGGCACATCGCAGACAAGATGGTTCGACTGGAAAATATTTCGATCCGGCCAGATTTCGATTTTAATTCATTGAAGGCGCTCTCAATCGAAGCACGGCAGAAACTGACCCGAATTAAACCGTCGACCATCGGACAGGCATCCCGAATACCGGGGGTTTCCCCTGCCGACATCAATGTCCTATTGGTCTATTTCGGAAGGTAGAATTTAATTGCACAAACAAGACAAAAGTGAAAATCAGTTAATGTTCCACGTGGAACATTAACTTACAAAACAAACCTAACAACTAATATTGTTCCACGTGGAACACCTAAGCCATGGATAACAATATCTTTGATCTCTCATCGAACAACGCAGAAAAAATTTACATAAAAGGAAAATTGCATCCTATTCGTGTCGGGATGCGGCAAGTGACGCTCCAAAACGGGACTAAAGTTATCCTTTATGATACAACAGGTGTCTATACGGATAACGGATATAAAATAGATATAGGGAAAGGATTACCGAAAGTCCGTGAAGCATGGATCAAAGACCGGCTGGAAAAAGACGGCGAACTTCATACGCAATTATGGTATGCCAAACACGGAATTATTACTCCCGAAATGGAGTACGTCGCGATTCGGGAAAGTCAGGGTTGTCTGGAAAAAGACGCAATTACTCCCGAAATGGTTCGGGATGAAATTGTCGCCGGACGTGCCATCCTGCCCTCAAACTATCGTCACCCCGAAGCGGAACCGATGATCATCGGCAATAAATTTTTGGTTAAAATCAATGCCAATATCGGAAACTCGGCCTTGGGTTCATCGATCGATGAAGAGGTGGAAAAAGCGCTTTGGGCCGTCAAATGGGGAGCCGACACCGTAATGGATCTTTCGACCGGGAAAGACATACACCAAACCCGCGAAGCGATCCTGCGTAACACTCCAGTCCCGCTGGGTACCGTACCTATGTACCAGGCTCTCGAAAAAGTGAAAGGCAAAATAGAAGACCTCAATTGGGATGTATACAAACAAACCCTGATCGAGCAAGCCGAACAAGGAGTAGATTATTTCACTATCCATGCAGGCATTTTAAGAGAACATATACCGGCAGCACTGAAGCGTGTGACCGGTATCGTATCCCGCGGTGGATCGATCATGGCCAAATGGATGAGCCACAACAATCAGGAAAACTTCCTGTATACGCATTTTGAAGAGATTTGCGAATTACTGAAAAAGTACGACATCGCTTTCTCTCTGGGAGACGGACTTCGTCCGGGTAGTATCGCCGATGCCAACGATGAAGCCCAGTTCGGGGAATTGAAAGTACTGGGAGAACTGGCCCGTATTTCACGCAAACACGATGTTCAGGTCATTATTGAAGGTCCCGGACACGTACCGATGCACCTCATACGCGAGAATATGGAGAAACAGATAGAATGGTGCGACGAAGCCCCGTTCTACACATTAGGACCGCTTGTAAGCGATATCGGAGCCGGATATGACCACATAACTTCGGCCATAGGCGGCGCAATGATCGGTTGGATGGGGACATCAATGCTTTGTTACGTAACAACCAAAGAGCATCTTGCATTGCCGAATCGCGACGATGTACGGGAAGGAGTAGTAACTTTCAAGCTTGCCGCCCATGCTGCGGATATCGCCAAAGGACATCCGGGGGCAGCGGAACGCGACCTGCAAATGAGTAAAGCGCGCTTCGACATGCGTTGGAACGATCAGTTCAATTTATCGCTCGATCCGGAGCGGGCACGCAAAATGCATTTTGAAATGATCGGATCGGGTGCCGATCATTGTTCGATGTGCGGGCCGCATTTTTGTGCCATGAAAATTACGAAATCGATCTAATTTTATACCGATTCAATTCATTCTTTACGAAAACGACTTTCCTTACAAAAAATTTTGAGCAAAAAAATTTATTATACTCAGAAAGTCGAATTCGGAACTTCGATTAACAGAGAAAATTCCAAACAAATAAAATCTCTGAAAAGCAAATTATTGAAATCAAAAAGCCGAAACTTTTGAAGTTTCGGCTTTTTACTATTTAAAATAAACGATTTATTTCGTCAATTCAAACGTCATTTGTGCAAGCGCCCGGTATGGTATCCCGTTTCGCATTGCAGGTTGCCAACCTCGAACGGCCTTGTCATAAATTTGGTCGATAATCACCTTCGAATACTGCCGCAACGTATCGCTCAACGGTACAATCCGATGGATCATACCGTTTTCGTCAATATCCGCCTCGATCACAAAAACCGTGGCACTATCTTTCTTTAATAAAGAACGGTCTTCAATCGTCCGATTGATATCGGCCAGTAAAATTTCAGGTAATTTCACCAACGAATTACCTTTGAAAGAGGGCGGAGTGTATTTGAAATTCTCATTTTCTACGAAATTGCATCCGGCCCCGGAGAAAATCCGCCTGTTCCGATCGTACACCAACCGGATAATCGGTGTCTCCTGTGTGACAAAAAAGCTGAACTTCCGTAATCCGATTACCATCCGCACTTCGGTTTTTCCGGAGTTACAGAGGGAATCGGTAATCGTAACCGGTCCGTTCATCACCCGGAAATCATGCTTGACCTTCTCAAAATCCGCTTTGCTATAACTGCGCACCGACGTATAACCCGGTGTAGTTATATATATCTGATAATCAATATTTTGAGAAAATAATAATTGACTCAGTCCGGTAAAAAGAAGTAAAAAAAATCCGAATTTTGCGAACATTTTTACGAATTAATTGTCATTCAAACCGTTAACCAAATTTTTAAAATCAATCGCTAAAAATCTATCGTACCCAACGTAAAACGAATTGGCAGATCTGGTTATTTCGCAGCCATTTTTGACCAACTGTCTTTCAAGGTAACAGTACGGTTGAAAACGGGTTTTTCAACGGAAGAATCCTTGTCGGCACAGAAATATCCGATCCGTTCGAACTGATATTTGCTCCCGGGAGCCGTCCCGGCGAGCGAAGGCTCCACATATCCCTTCACAACGGTCAAAGAAGCCGGATTTAAGTAATCTTTAAAGGTCTTGCCTTCCTCGATATCATCGAGGCTCTCGCGTGTAAATAAACGGTCGAAAAGGCGTATTTCCGCCTCTTTGGCATGCGGTGCCGAAACCCAGTGGATGACCCCCTTCACTTTCCGGCCGTCGGAAGATTGACCTCCCTTGGACATCGGATCGTAAGTACAGCGCAACTCCACGATTTCGCCCTGTTCGTTTTTAATTACCTCATTGCAACGGATTAGGTAAGCATACCGCAAACGCACTTCATTCCCGGGTGAAAGGCGGAAATATTTTTTGGGGGGAACTTCCATGAAATCGTCCCGTTCGATATAGACTTCACGCGAAAAAGGCACTTCACGATGTCCGGCCGATTCATCTTCGGGATTATTGACACAACTGATCATTTCGGTCTCTTCCTCAGGGTAATTGGTAATCACCACCTTGATCGGATTCAGCACGGCCATACGGCGCTCGGCGCGTTTGTTAAGGTCCTCGCGGACACAGAATTCCAGCAGTCCCAGGTCGATCACGTTATCGCGCTTGGCCACACCCACCTTGTCGGCAAACATCCGGATGCTCTCGGGGGTATATCCCCTGCGGCGCAGCCCGCAAATCGTCGGCATACGGGGATCGTCCCATCCCATGACGATTCCTTCCTGCACGCACTGGAGCAGTTTACGCTTGCTCATCATCGTATAGGTCAGGTTTAAACGGGCAAACTCGTATTGATGGCTTTCAAAAATACCGAGCTGCTGAATAAACCAGTCGTATAACGGGCGATGCACATCGAATTCGAGCGTACAGATCGAATGGGTAATGCCTTCGATCGAATCGGACTGCCCGTGGGCATAGTCGTACATCGGGTAAATACACCATTTATCGCCCGTACGGTGATGTTCCGAATGAAGAATACGATACATAATCGGATCCCGCAACAACATATTCGGATGAGACATGTCGATCTTTGCACGGAGTACTTTCTCGCCGTCGGCAAACTCCCCGGCCCGCATGCGGGCAAACAGGTCTAAGTTTTCTTCCACACTGCGGTTGCGCCACGGACTCTCCTTACCCGGTACCGTTACTGTGCCCCGATTCAGGCGTATCTCCTCCTGAGACTGATCATCGACATAGGCTTTTCCCTTGCGGATCAGCTCAACAGCCCAATCATACAGTTGTTCGAAATAGTCGGAAGCATAGTGCTCTTCGGCCCATTGGAAACCGAGCCAATTGACATCTTCTTTAATCGAATCGACATACTCGACATCCTCCTTGACCGGGTTTGTATCGTCGAAGCGAAGGTTGCAAAGGCCACCGTAACGCTTGGCAAGACCGAAATTGAGGCAGATACTTTTGGCATGGCCGATATGCAGGTAGCCGTTGGGTTCAGGCGGGAAACGCGTATGAATCTGTTTTACCGCGCCGTCGGCAAGGCTCTTTTCTATAATTTCTTCCAGAAAATTAAGCGACCTCTCGGTAGAAACCGCCTCTTCGTTGACCGTACTCATAATTTCGGATTAATAGACTTCTGGCTACAAAAATAAGTTATTTTGCGGACAAACCGCTCTTTAAGATACATTTTAAAACGGTTTGCATATAAAATGAGAAGGGGACTTCGGCAATCGCTTCGCGAATACCGAAGTCCCCTTTCAATGAGCCACGTTTTTTACCTAACGTACCAACGTCAATTCATCGATCAGTCTGGTCGCCCCGGCATACTTTTCGATGACGAACAAAACATAACGGATATCGACGCTGATCGTACGCTGCAACCGGGGTTCGAACGCGATATCCCCGCTCATCGCCTCCCAGTTACCGTCGAATGCAAGGCCTACCAGCTCACCTTTGCCGTTAAGCACGGGACTGCCGGAATTACCGCCGGTAATGTCGTTATTGCTCAGGAAACCCACACGCACGGTACCTTCTTCGGCATATTGGCCGAAATCCTTGGCACGGTGCAGCTCTTTGAGTTTTTCCGGAACTGTAAATTCCATCGGATTCGATGTATCCTCCTTGGCAATCACACCGTCAAGGGTAGTATAATAGTCGTAAATAACGCCGTCCGCAGGCCGGTAAGGAAGTACCTGTCCGTAAGTAAGCCGCATAGTGAAATTGGCATCGGGATAGAATTTCCTGTCCGGTTGTATTTCCAGCAGACCGGCAATGAAAAGGCGGTGCCCGCGGCGGTATTTTTTGGCTATTTCCGACAATTTTTTCGCATCCCGCCCGAACGACTGCATCACCGACTTATTGAGCCGGTAAGCCGGATCGTTTTTCAGTTTTTCAATATCCGGATCCTTTAAGAAGGCCTCAAACTGTTGCCGGGAAGCGAAAATCGAATTATCGTACAGGAAATCCACATATCGTTCCACATCTCCGGCAAACAGGCTGTCGATTCGATTCAGCTCGACCGGACGATCCTCTTTCGACAGGCTGTCGTATACGATCCGGATCATCCGTTTGGCTATCTTCCGGTCCGTAGGCGGGTTGTAATCCTTATACATGCCGGACAGTCCCTTACCCAGTGCTGCCAACACCACCGTATCCAACCGCGTGGAATCCTTTTTCAGCAGCCTGTTCCCCACTCCTGCCATTGCGATGATCTCAGTTCCCCGCAACAACGCTTCGGAAATGTACTGCCGGTAATTTTCATACGGAATCCGCTCGGCGACAGCCTCCTTAATCAGTTTCAACGCATCACCGTACTTCGCCTGACGGGCGGGATCGGCAGCCGCCCAGGCCTGAAACTGTGCTTCCAAAGCCTCTTTCTGCCCCTTCACATTCAATTTGCGCAACCCGCGGCTCTCACCGATCGAGTTCTTCCAGTAATTCGAAGAACCGGCGTATTTGTTCGCATACTGCAGGCGTATCTTCTCACTGGCCTGCATATCCTCCATCATCAGTTTCTGCCGTTCGCCGCGAATAAAGATCCGGTTCGGATTGTCCACGTTCAGCACCTGGTCGATCTCGAAAGAGGTCATGTAACGCTCGGTCGATCCGGGAAAACCCATGATCATCGTATAATCGCCCGGTTTTACCCCTTTCAGCGATATTTTCAAATGGGTCGGCGTCGCATAAGGTATATTGTCTTTGGAATACGGTGCCGGTTTACCATCCTTATCGGCATAAACCCGGAAAACCGAAAAGTCGCCCGTATGGCGCGGCCACATCCAATTGTCGGTATCTCCGCCGAATTTGCCGATCGAAGAGGGCGGGGTTCCTACCAGGCGCAGGTCGGTATACTGTTCCACAACGAACAACAGATATTGATTCCCGCCGAAAAACGATTTGACAAACGCCTCTTTAGAACTCTTTTCCGGCAACGCTTCCTTTACGATCTTATCGGACAGTTCGTCAACCTGTTTCTGCCGTTGCTGCTCGCTCATCGAATCACTCAGAAAAGGCAGAATCCTATCCGAAACATCCTCGATGCTGCGGATAAAGGTAACCGACATGCCCGGACAAGGCAACTCCTCTTTGTAATCCATCGCCCAAAAACCGTTTTGCAGATAGTCGTGTTCGACGCTGCTGAGCCGCTGTATAGAACCGTAACCGCAATGGTGGTTGGTAAAGACCAATCCGTTGGGCGATACGATCTCTCCGGTGCACCCGCCGCCGAAAATCACAATCGCATCCTTCAGCGATGTACCGTTGAGGTTATAAATCTGCTCGGCCGAAAGCTTGAGCCCTTTGGCCTTCATATCCTTAATATTCAGCTTCTGCAGGTAAGGCAGCAGCCACATTCCTTCGTCAGCCCGGACTTGCACGGCTGCCAGCAGCAGACAGCAAAGGGCCATTCCCCATCTTTTCATTTATCGTTTGGTTTTAGTTTGGATTCGCGAATTCTCGCATGTGCAAAACGCTTTGTCACGCAAATATATCATAATCAGCGTTTGGCAGCAAGCATATTGCGGATGGAACGCTCGGCCCGGCGGCGGATCGACTCTTCGATGACCACCTCGGGCGTTTCGTCACGCAATGCCGCGTACATTTTGTCGAGCGTAACGAGTTTCATGTACGAACAGTCGTTGCATCCGCATGTCGAATCGGACGGGGGAGCCGGAATGAAACGTTTCGACGGATTGTCCTTGGCCATCTGGTGCAGGATACCCGGTTCGGTGACGACGATAAACGTGTCGGCATCGCTCTGCGTCGCATAGTTGAGCAGCGCGGCCGTACTGCCGACATAGTCGGCGACCAGCAACACGGGCTTTTTGCATTCCGGATGTGCCAGCACTTTGGCTTCGGGGTATTGTTTTTTCAATTCGATAATCTTCTCGAGGGAGAATTCCTCATGCACATGGCACGCACCGTCCCATACCACCATATCGCGTCCGGTAACGCTCTGGATGTAATTGCCCAGGTTGCGGTCCGGCGCAAAGACGATCTTGGCGTTCACCGGCAATGAACGCACGATCTCGACGGCGTTGCTCGACGTACAGCAGATATCAGTCAGGGCCTTTACCCCCACTGACGTATTGACATAGGAGACCACCGTATAACCGGGATACCGTTCCAGAAACTTTGCGAACGCCGATGCTTCGCACGAATCGGCCAACGAACAACCCGCCGCCGGATCGGGCAGCAGTACTTTCTTATCCGGTGAAAGTATTTTGGCCGTCTCGGCCATGAAATGAACGCCCGCAAACAGGATGATATCCGCATCTGTCTGTGCGGCCTTTTCGGAAAGCGCGAGCGAATCGCCGGTAAAATCGGCTGCTTCCTGAATTTCCGGACGTGTATAGTAGTGAGCCAGAATTACGGCGTTTTTCTCTTTGGCCAATTGCCGGAGCTGTTCGATCCGGCGAAGTTGGTCGGGTGAAAATTTTTCGGATTTCATAGGCAGCAGTGTGAACAGTTCTTTTTTATATTTTTATTTCCTTTTTAAAATTTAAAAAGAAAAGAGTAATAATAAGAGGCGTTGGCCGTGTTGATAATTCCGAGGAGCTATTTTGGATGATAAAATGTAAAGTTAATAAAAACAACCCATCAACATATCATATTGCTTCGGTAAGTGTCCATGCCCCTTTTTTATCCGGTTATCGACAGTTGTCGGTAAGCGTTGCCAACATATCGACATCCGATCGGCCGCGTCCCGGACCGGTGGAAAACCCGATAAGAGAGTGTTGAAAGATCACAGCAAAAAAAGTTTGCATCTCTGCTAAAAACGTCTATATCAACTCAACGATCGAACAAACAATAGCCCGGATGAGAAAACTTTCATTTTCGATACACACCGGTTTAATGTTCTGTTAACAATTTATTAAAACGATCTTCGGTGTGATAAATAGTTGGAAGCGAGTTTACTGACAGACAGTGTGGAAAAAGTTATCGTCAGTGTCCCGTCTTTTCCAATTCCGTTACGAGGTTTTTAGCCAAACCGGTGTAAAAGGCGGCGGAGGTGCTCTCCTGCGTGGCGACCGGCGTTCCTGCATCGGCCGCTTCGCGGACGCTCTGGATAAGCGGAATTTCAGCCAGCAACGGTATGTTTTCACTGCGGGCCAACTCCTGTGCTCCTCCTTTACCGAAGATGTAGTACCGGTTTGCAGGCAGTTCTGCCGGTGTGAACCAGGCCATGTTTTCCACAATGCCCAATACGGGAATATTGATCTGCTTGGCCCGGAACATCCCGATGCCGCGCCGGACGTCGGCCAGTGCGATCTTTTGCGGCGTGCTGACGATGATCGCCCCGGAAATTTTCAGGTCCTGCATCAGCGAGAGGTGGATATCGCCCGTGCCGGGAGGCATGTCGATCAGCAGGAAATCCAGTTCTCCCCAATCGGTCTGGTGGGTCAGCTGGCGCAGTGCATTGGTCGCCATAGGGCCCCGCCAGATCAAAGCGTCTTTCGGGTTGATGAAAAACCCGATCGACATTACTTTGACCCCCATGCTGAGCGCCGGATAGATACGCGGCGTTCCCTCTTCCTCTTCATCGCCGGCGGGTTGGTAACCTTCCACGCCGAACATCGTCGGCATCGAGGGACCGTAAATATCGGCGTCGAGAATGCCCACTCTGTAGCCCATTCGCTGCAGGGCGACCGCCAGATTGGCCGTGACGGTGCTTTTCCCTACGCCTCCCTTGGCCGAACTGACCGCGATAATATGCTTGATCCCGCCCGTCCAGCTTCCCGGTTCCGGTTTTTTGGGTTCTATTTTTTTAGGGGGTGCCTCTTTGATGAAGACCGAAATATGACCGGCATATTGCGGAAATGTTTCGGACAGGATGGTTTCGCACGCCTTTTTCAGCGATGCGGCGAACGGGTCGCGGCTGCGGGAAAACGCGAGCGTGAACTGGATCTTGTCTCCGGTTACGATCAGGTTTTCAATCATACCTTGCGAGACGAGGTCAGTGCCTGTTTCGGGGTGTTGCACGCGGCGCAGGACTTCCAGAATATCGTTTTGGTCCATTGTGACGGATGTTTAATAGTTGTACGCAAAGGTAATAAACTGCTCAGGATCTCCCAAAAGTTACTATTTTTGTGCAGGTAGCCTGCGAAAGTTCCTCCAGGCCGGATTACACCGGACGTTTTGCCGGTGGCCGGTCCTCTTGCAGACCGGAAAAACCGGGCATCGGTTTTCGGAACGGGATTTGTCCTGAACTGGAAATCTTTCAAAACAGGGACCAAATGCAGTCGAACGGTACGGAGTACCTAAACAACAATCACAAGATGAACGCATTTTTCAAAACATTTTTCGCTTCGCTGCTTGCCGTAGTGGCCGGCGGCATTCTTTTCGCCGTGTTGGGTGTAATGGTTCTGGTCGGAATCGGCGTGAGTGCCCTCTCCGGCAGTACGGCAGCGGTCTCCTCGCCCGCGGCGCATACGGTCCTGAAGATCGACCTGGCGACGCCGGTCGTGGACAACCCTTCGCAGGGAGCGCTCTCATCGCTCGATTGGGTGACGATGCGGATGAACCGCGAGCTCGGCCTGCTCGATGTGCTCGGCGCACTCGAACGGGCCGAATCCGACAAGCATATCGATGGTATTTACCTGAACCTGTCGCCGGTGATGCCGCTCGGGATGGCGACGATGGAGGAGCTGCGCGACGCATTGGTCAAATTCAAGGAGCGTTCGGGCAAGTTCGTGGTAGCTTATTCCGATTTTTATACCCAGGGTACTTATTACCTCAGTTCAGTGGCCGACCGTCTTTACCTCAATCCCCAGGGAACTTTGCTGTGGAAGGGGCTTTCGTCGAACGTGATGTTTTATAAAGGGTTGCTCGACAAGCTCGGTGTCCGGCCCGAAGTGATCCGGCACGGTGCTTATAAAGCCGCCGTGGAACCGTTTATTATGGACCGGATGAGTCCCGAGAACCGTCGGCAAACCGAAGAGTTGATCGGCACGATCTGGTCGCACGTCGTGGGGGGAATCGCTCGTGCGCGGTCGCTCGACTCGGCGGCACTGCAACAGTATGCCTCGACCCTTGCCATCGGCGATGCTGCGCTTGCAGTGGAGAAAAAAATGGTCGATTCACTCGCTTACAGCGCTGATATGGAGGCGATGCTGGCCGGGATGACAGGGCAGCAGGAGACCCGGTTCATTTCGTTGGAAGATTATGTGATGCAGGGTCAGGTCGGCAGCAGCGGCGGTAAAGGATCCGGCAACCGGATCGCCGTGCTCTATGCCGAAGGCGATATTGTGGACGGAGAGGCTCCGGAACGTGAGGTGGGCGGCGAGACGCTTGCGGCGAAACTGGCCGATTTGCGCCGGGATGAGGAGGTCAAGGCCGTGGTGCTGCGGGTCAACTCGCCCGGGGGCAGTGCGCTTGCTTCGGAGGTGATCTGGCATGAGATGGAACTGCTCCGTGCGGAAAAGCCGGTCGTCGTTTCGATGGGTAACGTGGCCGCATCGGGGGGATATTATATCGCGTGTCCGGCTGATGTGATCCTTGCCTCTCCCACTACGATCACCGGGTCGATCGGGGTATTCGGGCTGCTGTTCAATGCCGGGCAGGGATTGAAGGATAAACTCGGCGTTACGGTGGATGTCGCCAAGACCAATCCGTCGGCCGATATAGGGCTTCCGTTCCGGGAGGTATCCCCCGCCGAGCGGGATTATCTGCAACACAATGTCGAGCGAGTCTATGCAGGGTTTGTCAAGCATGTAGCCGAAGGACGCAACCTGACTGAAGCACAGGTGGACAGTATCGGCGGCGGCCGGGTATGGTCCGGCGTCAGCGCGCTTGACAACGGGCTGATCGATGCCTGGGGCGGCCTTTCCGATGCGATTTCGCTCGCGGCCGATCGGGCCGGGGTCGGCGACGATTTCAGCATCAGCGTACCGAGCCAGGCGCCCGACCTGTTCACACGCATCTTTACGCTGCTTTCGGCCCGGGCCGGCGTGGATCATTTGCAAAACGGGCTGGGCGAACTGTACCGGGAGTATGCCGGATTACAGAAGATCCTTTCACGGCAGGGAGTGCAGGCCGTAATGCCCTACCGGTTGGAAATCCGTTGAATGACTGCCGAATACTGAGTGTTCCGGTGCCGGAGAGGGGTTTTGCGCGGCATTTGCCGTGAAAAATTTGACATTCAGTCTTTTTTAGTTACTTTTGAAGATTGGAACGATTCGGTATGTTGCGTACGCTTTGGGCCGCTCCGCTGGCTTGGATATACGGACTGGTCGTCGGGATCAGGCACAAGCTTTTCGACCTGAAGATTCTCAGGAGTGAAGAGTTCGATATCCCTATTGTATGCGTCGGAAACCTCACTGTCGGCGGTACCGGCAAGACTCCCGTCACGGAATACCTGATCGAATATTTCGCATCGCGCTATAACATAGCGGTACTTTCGCGCGGATACAAACGCAAAACGCGCGGATTCGTGCTTTCGGATGTTCGCTCGTCGTTCCGGGCGATCGGTGACGAACCCAAACAGATCAAGCTGAAATATCCGGAGATTCCGGTGGCCGTCTGCGAGCGCAGGGTCGAAGGGATCAGGCGCCTGAGGGAGGCGCACCCCGAAGTGAACCTGATTATTCTGGATGACGCATTCCAGCACCGTTATGTCGAATCGTGGGTCAATATCCTGTTGATGGATTACAACAACCCGATCTACCACGACTCTTTCCTGCCCCAGGGGACGCTGCGCGACAGCCGCAGCCAGCTTTACCGGGCCAATTTCGTGCTGGTGACCAAATGTCCCGAAACAATCAATCCGCTTGATATGCGTATCGTTAAGAAACGGCTCGAACTGTTTCCTTACCAGTCGCTCTATTTTTCGCGGATGGCCCAGGGGTACCCGGTGCCGTTGTTTCCCGAACAGATCGGGCGTGCGGTTCAGCCTCATGATCCGGTGATCGTGATGAGCGGAATTGCGAATCCGAAACCGCTTGTAAGTGCCCTTTCACAGCATCATAAGATCGTGGGCAAGCTTTTGTTCGACGATCATCACACTTACCGCATGCGCGATATGGAGCGGTTGAAACGCATGCTCGCCGAGTCCCCGGAACATACGGCCGTCGTCGTGACCGAAAAAGATGCGGTTAAACTGACCAACCGCAAGAAAATTCCGTTGGAAATCCAGCGGAGAATCTACTATGCACCGATCCACGTGGAATTTATCGGAGACCGTGAGGAGAGGTTCTTACACCAACTCGAACAGTATGTTACAACAAATCAAAAATACAGCGTCCTTCATCCGGAATAAGGTCGATTTCAAACCCCAGGTGGGCATTATCCTGGGCAGCGGGCTAGGCGGCCTGGCGGACAATATTCAGGTCGTTGCACAACTCGATTATAAAGATATTCCGGGTTTTCCGGTCTCGACGGTTGCCGGCCATGCCGGGCGGTTGATTTTCGGGATGCTCGGCGGCAAGCGTGTCGTGGCCATGCAGGGACGGTTCCATTATTATGAAGGTTACACACCGCAGCAGGTGGTTTTCCCGGTGCGCGTGCTGAAAATGCTCGGGATCGAATACCTGTTCGTGTCGAATGCCGGCGGCGGAGTCAATCCTGATTTCCATGTCGGCGACGTGATGGTAATCACAGATCACATCAATATGATTCCCAATCCGTTGATCGGGCCTAATCCGGAAGAACTGGGGCCCCGTTTTCCCGATATGAGCGAAGCGTACAGCCGGGAGCTGATCGCGCTGGCTGACGGGATAGCCGAACGTGAGGGAATTGCGTTGCAACACGGTTGCTACTGGGGTGGAACGGGCCCGACGTACGAGACACCGGCTGAATATCGTTTTTTCCACATTGCAGGGGCCGATTCGGTGGGAATGTCCACTACCCCCGAAGTGATCGCCGCGCGGCATATGGGACTGCCCGTGTTTGCCGTATCGGTCATTACGAACATCGGCCTGTCCGGTCTGAAATCCACGCACGAAGAGGTGCAGCAGGAGGGCCGCAAGGCCCAGCAGAAAATGGCCCGGCTCTTTATTGCGCTGCTGGAAGCGTTATAACCGAAACCCGGCAGGGGATTCTGACGGGGCCGCCGATCCCGGCAGAGGCCGTAACCGGAAGGAAAGCCGGTCGGACGTGGAATGCCGGTAATGGAATAAGAAGTGAAATGATGCGCAGGCAACGAAAGCCACAGGGCGTGGCCGCGTATGGACTAGTCAATAAAAGTATAAAGCGATGATCAACAAAGTGATTTTGATCGGCAATGTGGGAGCCGATCCCGAAGTGAGAGCGCTCGAAGGCGGTGTCAAGGTGGCGCGCCTGCGGATCGCAACGACCGAGCGGATCTACAACCGCCAGACACAGGAAACCAAGGAGCATACCGAATGGCATAACGTGACGCTGTGGCGTAACCTGGCCGACGTGGCCGACCGCTTTATCCGCAAGGGAAGCCAGGTCTATATTGAGGGAAGCCTCCGCACGAGGGACTGGACGGACAAAGACGGCAATAAACGCTATGCGACCGAAATTGTCGCCAACGACCTGAAGATGCTCGGGCGCCGCGGGGATGCACCTGCCTCGGGGGCGGACAACTCTTACGGAGGATCTTATGGCGGCGCAGCGCAATCTTCGCAGTCCTCCCCTTCCCCGTCCGGCGATATTGCCGCATCGGCTCCGCAGGAAGTGGACGATCTGCCGTTCTGACGCCTGTTTGTTAATAACTGTACCGAAACATGAGTAACAACGACTGGAAAAGCCGGCTCAACGTCGTCTATTCGACCAATCCCGATTTCCAATACGAACAGGAGCTGGCCGAGACGGCCGAAACATTGCCGCCCGCACGGCAAAACCTGCGGGTTTGGCTCGACCGCAAGCAGCGGGCAGGCAAACAGGTGACTCTGGTTAAAGGTTTCGTCGGCGGCGACGACGACCTGAAAGAGTTGGGACGCCTGCTCAAAAGCAAATGCGGTGTGGGCGGTACGGCGAAAGAGGGCGAGATCGTCATTCAGGGCGATTTCCGTGACCGCGTAGTCGAAATCCTGCTCCGGGAGGGATACCGGGTCAAAAAAGCGGGCAGCTGAGCATGGTGTGCCGACTTCTCCTGCGTTTGTGTTGCCTGTGGGCATGCTGCGCGGCGCTTCCGGCCTGGGGGCAGTACTATGACTGGGGCCGGTCGCCGGCCGGTATTCGCTGGATGCAGGTCGAAGGGCCGCGAGGCAAGATCGTTTATCCCGATTATTTCAGCGGGGGCGCTGCGCAGGTGCTTTCGGTGATGGAGGGTATTACGCCGACGATGACCTACGGGTTCAGCTACAAACCGTTGAAGGTCCCGGCGGTACTGCATACCCAGAATTTCAATGCGAACGGCATCGTGATGTGGGCGCCCAAGCGGATGGAGCTCGAACTGATCCCGGACCTGGCTCCCTATGCCCAGCCGTGGTTCAAGCAATTGGTGGCGCACGAGTCGCGCCATACCGTCCAGTACGGCAATCTGTACCGCTCCTTTATGAAACCGCTGGGCTGGTTCATCGGCCAGCAGTCGGGCCTGATCAGCCAGGCGTTGATTCCGGTGTGGCTGCTCGAAGGCGACGCCGTACAGGCCGAGACGCAGATGGCTTCGTTCGGGCGCGCGTTGCAGCCATCGTTTACGATCGGATACCGCGCCTATATGGCCGAAGGCACCAAACGATATGTGCCCGATAAATGGTTCTGCGGATCTTACAAGGATTACATTCCCGATCACTATCAGTTGGGTTATCAGATGACCGCATGGTCCCGCGAGCGTTACGGCGACGATATCTGGGACCGCGTGGCGAGGTACAGTTCTAAATACCCTTATACGATCCTTACGACGCATTGGGCGTTGGGTAAGTATTACAAAACCAGCCCGACTAAGATGTTGTGGCATACCTTCGGCGACCTGAAGGCATTTTGGGATTCGCTGCCGCCCCGTTCGAACAGCGCTTCGCTGATTCCGACCCCTACCACCAGCTATACGGTCTATACCGCGCCGATAGCACTCAACGATACTACAATTCTGGCGCTCAAACGCGATCTCGACCGGCCCAGCCGGATCGTAAAGGTCGATCCCCGTTCGGCAGGGGAGAAAAAGCTGTTTTATACAGGTTGGGTGGGTACGGCACCTGTTATGCGCGACAGCACGCTGTATTGGAGTGAGTACCGCAGCAGTATTTTTTGGGATCAGCGTGTCAATGCCCGCGCAGTGAGCTACGACCTGCGTAACGGCCGGAAGCGCCTGTTGCGCGACCGTGAAAACGCCCTTTATCCGACTCCGCTTCCGGATGGCCGAGTTGCCTCCGTGGGATACGATTATACCGGCCGTTATTCCATAGATTTCGGCGGCGGCCGCTCGTTTGCGGTACCAGACACGCTTTCGGTGCACGGGTTGGCTTACGACGATCTGATCGGTACACTGGCCTTTATTACACTCGGCGACGCCGGCATGTCGATCTGCCGGATCGACACCTGCAGCGGGCGGATTGCACCGATTACGCAGCCGGGCTATACGAGTATCTACAACCTGCGGGCCGGGGCGGGCAAGTTAACTTTCAATTCGATCGCGTCGGGCTATGACGAAGTGCATGTGTACGATCTGGCCCGAGGCGAGGAGTTCCGGGTGACGACCTCGCGTTACGGTTCGGTTTCGCCCTCTGCTCCCGTACCGGGCAGTGATAAACTGTACATGACGACGTATACGCTCGGTGGTTACCGTCTTTCGCACCAGCGTATGGACGGCGATTCGATGCAGCGTATCGCTTATTCCCGTCTGCCGGAGAACATTGTCAATCCGCCGCGCCGGAAATGGGATGTAGTCAACCTCGATACGGTTCGGCTTGCGCGGACGATCGATTCGACGCACCGGGTGAAGCGTTACCGCAAAGGGCTGCACCTGTTCAATCCGCACAGTTGGGCGCCCTGGAGTTTCAACCCGTCGAAAATCGCCGACGAGAACAAGCTCGATATAGGCTTTGGGGCTACGGTCATGTCGCAGAACCTGCTGACCAGCACCGAAGCGTATCTTTCGTACGGTTATAGCGGGAAAGGGCATCGGGTGCGCGGGTCGTTCGGTTATTACGGGTTGGCCCCGAAATTCGATTTCGCGTTCGATTATGGCGGCGGCAAGCAGTTAATCTATGGCGAAAAGGTACCCGAGGCACTTCCGGTTTCGCTGAGCAACCATTTTCAGTTCACGGTGGACGTTTCGTTGCCGATGACGCTTGCCTCGGGCTATCATATCCGTACGCTGACACCTTTTGCCCAGTTTTATTACCTCAACGCCCTGCTCTACAAGCAGCAAAGTACCTCTTATGAAAAAGGGGTGACGAGGGGTGTGGCGGGACTGAGTTTTATCGACAACGTACGGATGGGGACACGCGATTTCCTGCCCCGGTGGGGATACGCGGTCAAATTTACGACGGTGGGGGCGCCGTTCCGGAGCGATTTCGGAACGATCTATTCGCTTTACGGACGTGTTTACACGCCGGGTGTGGCCCGCCACCACAGCCTGACGCTGCGCGGGAATGTGCAATACCAACCTGTCGATCGGTATAATTTCTACTACAAGGAGCTCTATCCGCGCGGGGCCGATTACGACGTGGTGGCAACGCGTTACGCCGCCTTCTCGGCCGATTACCAATTGCCGCTCTGCTATCCGGACGGCGGTATCAACAGCATCGTCTATTTCAATCGTATCCGGCTGAACCTCTATTATGATTTTGCCCGCTTCATCGGGATTTCTTCCGGCTCCGCGACCCATTCCGGCCGGGCTACCACCCTTTGGTCGTACGGCGGTATCGTTACGTTCGATATGCGGTTGGTGCGCATGCCCAAGAACGATACGTCGCTGGGCGTGTACGTCTACAAACCGAGCGATCGTAACGGCGTCGTGACGGGTGTCAATCTTTCGCTACCGTTGTAAACCGGGTTTGGCGTTCGGCTCCCCGCACCGTTTCGAGTGCGACGAGGTAGGCCGAAGCCGTCCAGCCGAGCATAAAACTGCAGGGATATTCATCGTCGTTGATCCTGCCGTCGCGCGTATATTTTTCCCACAAAAAACCAGGGTGGCGCGTGCCGTCTCCGTATTTGAACGGCCGGTGCGTGGCCGGCTGCGGGTCGAGGTAGTTGCGCGTGACCGTATTGAGCCATTTCAGGGCTATATGCTGCGCCTCTTCCCGGTAGCCGTAACGGAGCATCGCTTCGATCGCGAGTTGCTGGATCGGCGCCCAAACCGCGCTGTGTCCCCATTGGTAGGCGATTTTTTGAGGAGTGGTTTCACAGACGACCAGGCCGCCCGGCGAATCGAACAACGGCAGGTTTTCACGGACCCGCTCGGCGTGCCGGGCAGGGGCAAAACCGAAATGCAGCGGCATCAGGGCGGCAAGGGATCCTACCGGCGAACGGCGGCGGTTCACGAAATCGTAATCGAGGTACAGCCCGCGCATTTCGTCCCAGCAATATTTTTCGATCAGCCGCGCACGTTTCTCTGCCTTTTGTTCCCATTTCCGGCCGTCGGAAAGGTCCAGTTCGCGTTCATAATAGGCGAGGTCTTTTTCGTAGCCGTAGAGGTAGCTGTTCAGGTCTACCGGGATATAGTCCATGCATCGCCCTTCGAACCGGGGCGTAAAGTCCATGCATTCGGCTTCGGCCATGCGGTGGGCGGCCATTCGTATTTTGGTTTCACGGGGGGCGCCGGGATCGAGTCCGAAACGCCCTTTCAGCACGCGGTCGTAAAAGGTGGCGAGAGCGGCCGTATCGGAATGGTGTCCGTAACGTTGCAGCCCTTTCACCGGGGTCGAATGGTCTTCGATCGTGTTACCGTCCGTATTGGTCCAAAATTCGTACTCTTTCAGCACCGCCCGGTACGCACGGTGCAGCCATGCGGTGTCTTTGCCGGGTGTAAGTTCCCAGTATCGCCGTACGCTCATCGAGAAGCAGGGAGTCTGGCTGCGGTCTTCGCCCCATCCCGAAGCATTCGGGATAAAACCGAGTTTATCGATCTGCCAGATCATGCAGTCGAGGTTGTTGCGGGCCAATTCCGTTTCGCCGCAGCGCAGCAAACCCTCGTTGTGGAAATAGAGATCCCAGTAATAGAGTGTCCCGGGATTCAGCCCGTACAGGTACGCTACCGGAAAATCGGGATTTTTCTCGACGAAATTGTGCCAGTTGTTTCGGATGTAAGTTTCTATTTCGTTCCATTTTTCGGGGCGGTACGGTTCGGGAGCCGGGCGCAGAGGGACCTCAGCGCTCAGGATCAGGGGCAACGCGAATAATGCCGTGCAAAATGCGCACAGAGGACGAAAACAGTTCATAGTCGGATTGTTGAGGATTATTGCCGAACTAAATCCAGGGCCCGCAGGAACGTCGAGGCGGTCCACCCCATCATGATGCTGCAGGGGTATTCGCTGTCGTTGATCTGTCCGTCGCGGGTGTATTTTTCGTAGAGGAATCCCGGATGACGCGTGCCGTCTCCGTATTTGAACGGCCGGTGCGTAGCCGGTTGCGGATCCAGGAAATTCGAAGTAACGGTGTTGAGCCATTTGAGGGCTATGCGTTGCGCGGCAGCGTCATAACCGTAATTTTCGAGCGCACCCATCGCAAGGAACTGTACCGGGGCCCATACCGCCCCGTCGCCCCACTGGTAGAGGATCGGCTGCTCGGAACGCTCGCAGACGACCAGTCCGCCCGGGGAGTCGAACATCGGCAGGTTTTCCACGATCCGCGCTGCCTCCTGCTTCGATGCGAAACCCCAGTATAACGGCATGACGGTGATGACCGAGGCAATGGGACTGTGGCGCTTATTGACAAAATCGTAATCGAGGTAAAGTCCCCGCCGGTCGCTCCACAGGTATTTGCGGATCAGCGCCGCACGTTTGTCGGCGCGTTTTTCCCAGGCGCGGCCGTCGGAAATGCCCAGTTTGCGTTCGAGCCGGCCGAGCTCTTTCTCGTATTGGTAGAGGTTCGAGTTCAGGTCTACCGGAATGAAATCCATGCACCGCCCTTCGAAACGCGGGTTGAAATCCATCGTTTCGGCTTCGGCGAGTCGATGGCCCGCGATGCGGATCTTTTCGCTCGCAGGCACATTTTTTTCGAGGTGGAAGCGTCCCTGCAACACTTTGTCGTAAAAGCTGACCAGCGTGGCCGAATCGGAATGGTGTCCGTAGCGTTGCAATCCTTCGACCGGGGTCGAATGGTCTTCAATCGTATTGCCGTTCGTATTGGTCCAGAACTCGTATTCTTTCAGCACGGCGTTGTAGGCGCGGCGCAGCCATGCGGTGTCCTTTTCCGGGGCTTTGTCGTAGTAGCTGCTCACCATCATGCCGAAATAGGGAGTCATGCTGCGGTCTTCGCCCCACCCGTTCGCGTTGGGAATGAAACCGAGTTTCTCTACCTCGTAGATGAAGTTGTCGACATTGTTGCGGGCCTGTTCGAAAAATCCCTGCCGCATCAGCCCTTCGTTGATAAAATAGAGGTCCCAATAGTATAGCGTTCCGGGGTTCAGTGCGTAACAATAAGGTTTAGGCAGCGACGGCATGGTGTCGACAAAGTCGTTCCAATTGTCGCGGATGTAGTTTTCAATATCGCTCCATTTCTCGGGATGGACGGGCTTGGGAGCCTCTTGCGTCTGCGGGCGGGCGGTAAAGGTTGACAGGCAGAAAATCGCTGCCAGGGAGAGTTTGGCAAGGTTCATCGGTGTCTGGTTTAGGTGAGGTTTTGACGAATTGAACAAAGATAAACAAATTCCGGGACAGGGGTAGTGCCCGTTGAATGAAATATCTCGGCAGCAAATCACGTTTTATCGGTAATTCCGATTAAAATTGTAACTTTGCCCCGAAAAACTTTACATGCGGTTATGGCCCAGAAACTGATCGACAAATTACAGACACCCAAGGCGATAAAATGGTTTTGGATCCTGCTCGCGTTCCCTGTGGCGCTGATCCTGTTGTTGCTGTTGTTGATCGGAATCGGCGTGTTCGGCAAGTTGCCTACTTTCGAGGAGTTGGAGAACCCGAAAAGTAACCTGGCTACCGAGATTTATTCGGAAGACGGTAAAATGATCGGCAGTTTCTTCGTGCAAAATCGCTCCTACTGCGATTATGACGAACTTTCGCCGAGCCTTGTTGCGGCATTGGTCTCAACCGAAGACATGCGTTTTTATTCCCATTCGGGTATCGATTTCATCTCTCTGGCGCGTGTGGCCGTACGTACGATCGCACTGGCCCAGTTCGGACAGGGCGGCGGCAGTACGATCTCGCAGCAGTTGGCCAAGAACCTCTACCCGCGCGATACCGCGGCATACAACAATCCGATCTCGAAAGGATCGAAGTTGGTGATTTCGAAGCTCAAGGAGTGGATTACAGCCGTCATGCTCGAGCGGAACTATACCAAAGAGGAGATTATAGCGATGTATCTCAATACGGTGGAGTACGGCAGCAACGCGTACGGCATCAAATCCGCCGCCCGCACTTTCTTCAATAAACTCCCCTCGGAACTCAACGCAGAGGAGTCGGCGATGCTGGTCGGAGTCGTGAACAAGCCCACCCGTTACAGTCCGGTGCAAAATCCCGACCGGGCCCTCGCACGGCGCAACCTGGTAATTGCGCGGATGAAGCAGCAGGGATATATCGACCGCCATCAGCGCGATTCGTTGCAGGCCCTGCCTATCGACCTGGACTACCATCCGGTATCGCACAACGAGGGTACGGCTACCTATTTCCGCGAGATGCTGCGCATGGTGATGACCGCAAAGCGCCCCACGCGCAACCAGTTCCTGAACGAATGGGATTACGATCAGGCCGTTAAACAGTGGGATACCAATCCGTTGTATGGCTGGTGCGTCAAGAACGTCAAATCCGACGGCACGCCCTACAACCTCTACCGGGACGGTCTGAAAATTTATACGACGATCAACGCGACGATGCAGGAGTACGCCGAGGATGCGCTTGTGGCTCACATGAGCAAGGAGATCCAGCCTACGATGGACCGTCAGGTACGGGCGACCAAACGCCTGTTCAACGACATAGGCAAGGATGAGATCGACCGCATCATGCGCAATGCGATGCGCCAGACCGACCGTTACCGCGCACTCAAAAACGACGGGGCATCGGACGAGGAGATTATGTCCGAATTCAAAAAACCTGTCAAAATGAAGGTCTTCTCGTACAAGGGCGAACGTGATACAACCATGTCCCCGTACGATTCGATTCTCTACCACAAACAGATTCTCCGGGCATCGTTCATGGCGATCGACCCTTCGACGGGATATGTGAAAGCTTACGTCGGCGGTCCGAATTACCGCTATTTCAAATACGACATGGCCAAGCAGGGCAAGCGCCAGGTGGGTTCGACGATCAAGCCGTTCATCTATACCTTTGCCATCGCGCACCTCGGATACGATCCCTGTACGCTGGTGCCGAATCTGCCCGTGACGATCGAAACCGATAACGGGACGATCTGGCAGCCCAAGGAGGCGGGCCGGGTTGAGTATACCGGTGAGCTGAAGCCGCTCTGGTGGGGGTTGGCCAACAGCCGCAACAACTATTCGGCCTGGATCATGAAGCAGGCGCGGCAGGCGCAGGGGGGGGCCCGCCATATTCCCAAAACGTAACGACA